>Ga0325411_1000788_pt1 | contig 34064 bp, 24 predicted proteins | sample PopdelMetagenome_13_FD_206181 | JGI IMG/M metagenome (GOLD analysis project Ga0325411, IMG submission 206181) | Populus deltoides microbial communities from Bellville, Georgia, United States - Xylem-PdIQD-R4 | ecosystem: Host-associated > Plants > Phyllosphere > Stem > Wood/Secondary xylem...
CACAAAAGTCCAATGCAATCATGGTTGGACAATCTAGAAAGAACATGTTCTGAACTTGAAATCCACCTAGATTAGTCTTGTTTTCACATGCAATGGATGACTTCAAATTCAGGTTCAAATTCATTTATTGTTTTGACCATAAACATCATCAATTCCTTCACTTATTTGCATATCAACCCAAATTCAAGTAGCCCAGCATCAAAAGAACCATTAAGGGCTTTTCCCATCTCTAAGTTCCAACTGTAGGCAAATAAACATCCTTGAACCAATTTCAAACTGATTGCTAATTTTTAACTCCGACGCAGCTTCAATCATTCCAATTTGACTTGTCAAGGCCCTTTGTAGTTGTTTTGCTCTCGCTCTTGTCATTGGACCATCTGAATCCTCTTGCATATTAGTTTTAGCTTTACAAGATGGATTATAATTCCCATGATGCACATCACGCTATCAATAAAATAACAGTTAAGTATCGATTTCCTATGCCCAGACTTGATGATTTACTTGATGAGTTGCATGGTGCTGCATTGTTTTCTAAAGTCGATTTGATGAGTGGTTATCACCAAATTAGAATGAAAGAAAGAGATGAATGGAAAACAACATTTAAAACTAAATAGGGGTTATATGAATGGATGGTAATGCTGTTTGGGTTATCTAATGCGCCTAGTACATTTATGAGGCTTATGAATCATGTTTTGAGGAAAAAAGAAAATTAAAGCTAAACAGAGATGAATGTTCATCCAAGCATCACAATTGACCACGTGCCCAATGTAAGTCTCTCCGTTTTTAAATTCCACCAACTATTACAGCATACAACGACCTTGAATCACAAGATGCATCAAAACAATGAAAAATGCCGTAAAACAAAGTCTACAAATTTGCAAAAAAATTCTAGATTCATATGGTCAAATGACTCGACAAGAAAAATAGACATCTCTTTCTTACCATAGGGTTGCCTTGAGCAGTCTTAAGTAAAGAAAAAGGAGGCAGCAGTTAACACAAGGAAAAAAATATTAAGTGTGCCAAGAACATTTGGGATGGTTACCATGGTTTTTTGAGCAAAAAAAAAAAAAATCAACCAACTTACAAGAAAAGGTAGGGTCAAAAACATAAAATTAACACATGGAAAGGGATGGGATATTTTGGAATCTAAAACAGATCAAGCATATTAGGGTTAAAGGAAGTTAAAGCTAAACGTATATGGATGTTCATAAAGAAACAATAAAGCAAATTCACAGTTCAGAGTTCTTGTGTTGTGACTTCAGCCAATAAGTCTATCCATCCTATCGGAAACACCTGGAAGAATAGCTAGTCAAAAAAAACTTTTTATAGTGAAATATTAAAATCAAGTTTCTAGAAAGAACTCAAAGCTCACTTTAGAGTTCTCGTGTTATGACTTCAGCTAATGAGTTAGCATTATTAAGTTCCTACCCCTTCAATTCAGCTTCACCATATTGACTAGATAATATAAGAAAAATTCTAAAATGTTTTCTATATTTTTCACTAAGAGAGTTACAATATATATATATATATACACACATCAAGAAGTATTAAATCCCTTAATTCTTGGGTCTAATAAACATAATCAGATCCTTTAATCCTAGGCCTAGACAATAATTGAGATCTTAGAGGGAATCAAGGGATATACAGTTATGATAGAAATTAAACAAGGAAAGAAGAATATAGTGACAGCTATGAAAGAAATAGAATAAGGAAAGAAGAATATACTGACAGATATAAAAGAAGGACCGACAACTATTAAAGAAATGAAATAAGAAAAGGAGAATATATTGACATCCCCCCTCAAATTGATGCAGGTAGGTCTAACAACATCAATTTGCTACTGAGAAACTTAGGTCGTTGGCGTGTCAAGGCTTTTCTAAAGGCATCAGCTATTTGAAGATCAATATTAGGATGAGGAAGAGTGATAACACCTCTAGTAAAGGCCTCCCTAATATAATGATAGTCCACCTCTATGTGCTTTGTGCGTTCATGGTAGATCGGATTCGCAACTATTTGAATAGCACTAGTATTATCACCATGAAGTGGAGCAGGAGCAGTTGGAGGGAACCTAAGTTCAGAAATAAGACCACGTAATCACACAATTTCAGAACAAGCTGTAGACATGGCTCGATACTCAGCCTCTGTAGAATATTTAGAGACACAGTCCTACTTCTTACACTTCCAATAAATCAAGGCATCTCCAAGAAAAATGCACCAGCCTGTGATAGACTTCCTAGTATCCGGGCAACCAGCCCAATCTACATCACTATAGGAAGTCAAAGTAAGAGTAGAATGTTTAGGAAAAAACAACCCACGAGTAGGGGACCCAATTAAGTATCTAATAAGATGACGAACTGCAGCAAAATGAAGATGTCGAGGTGCCTGCATAAATTTGCTAACTATATGGATAGCATAGGAGATATCAGGCCTTGTAATTGTTAAGCAGATAAGACTACCAACAAATTGCCTATATAAAAAAAGTTCAGGCAAAAGCTTGCCTTTATCTTTTCGGTATTTCACATTCACCTCCATTGGCGTATCAACAGCAGTGGCATCCTTTAAACCAGCTAGCTTAATGAGATCCTGAATATATTTATGTTGATTTAAGAACAAATCATGATCTCTAGAGTGAACTTCCAGCCCCAAAAAATATGTGAGATGTCTAAGATCTTTCATTTGAAATGTACTATGCAACATATGTTGAAGCTTGGTGATCAACCCAATGTCATTACCAGTGAGGATAATATCATCGACATAGACTAAGAGAAATACCATACCAGTGGTGGTCTTGTAAAAGAAGAGTGATGAATCATATTGACTTTGTGTGAAGGAGAAGGTGAGAAGAGTGTTGCGAAACTTCTCAAACTAGGCTCTAGGTGCTTGTTTCAACCCATACAAAGAGCGTCTTAGCTTGCAAACTTCATCAGAAGCCGTTGTTGACATACCAGGTGGAAGTTTCATGTAAATCTCTTCCTTAAGATCCCCATGCAAGAAGGTATTTTTTACATCCATCTGATGTAAAGGCCAAGCTTTAGAGGCTGCAATAGCAAGAATTGTTCTCACTGTGGTCATCTTAGCAACTGGTGCGAATGTTTCTTCATAGTCGAAGCCATATTCTTGTTTATTGCCAAGAGCAACCAATCGAGCTTTGTATCTATCTAAAGAGCCATCAGACTTGAGTTTCACAGTATAGACCCACTTACTACCAATGGGCTTAACATGTGGAGGACAAGAAATAATGTCCTAAGTATGATTTGCCTCAAGTGCTTGAAATTCTGCCTCCATTGCTTATTGCCAACACTCATATTCTTTAGCCTGTTTATAACAAGTGGGAATGGAAACAGAAGACAGGGTAGTAGACATAGCTATAGGAGTTGAAAAACCATACCTTTCAGGAGGTTTGTGAGGTCTAGAGCTTTTACGAAGAGGTGGTGGATCATAAGAAGTGGGTAGAACAGGATCAGATGCCGCAGGAAGATGTGAAGGAACCTCAGTGAGACCTATTGAAAGATCAGAAGCAGGAGTGTGTCTATGATAAACATAACCAGGTTTAAACCTTTGTACTGATGTTGGTGACTCAGGAAAATGTGGTAAAAAAAATATAAGATTAGTGGACAGCTTAAGAGACACAAAGACAGTATTCAAAAGGGTTGAAATATCACCAACAGCTGTGATAGACAAGGGATTACCATCGGCAGTACGAATATGAAGATTTCCTTTATATTTTTGAACATTATTTAAAGGTAAGGCAGTGTTGGTCATATGATTGGAAACAGCAGAATCAAAATACCAAGGCTTTGGAATAGAATTTCTGTTACCTGAAAGGCCTAAAGTAGAAAGGGCAGAAACTATCATTTGTTGGATCATTTCAGGAGTAATAGAAGACTGGCCAGGACTAGGAGCATTTGAGGAACCAACCGAGACAATATAAGCAGTTTCAGATTTCTTTGGAGGCTAGATGGAGCAATCTTTGATGATATGCCCTGTTTTCTTACAATAGTTGCAGAATTTTTTAGTGCAAGTAGTGGCAATATGCCCAAATCCTTTGCAACTATAGCACTGAACATTAGACATATCTCTTCCTCCTTTAGATCTCCCTTGAGCAGCGTAGGCAACAGGAATTGGAGCAGAATTTTGAGCTTTCTGCTCCAAGACAGCCTGTGTAATGATCCGTTGTTCTTCCCTGAGAAGCTCTCCTACACAAATATCCAAGAAAGGAACTGGTTCTCTATTCATCAGGTTGGACTTGATTGCTTCAAATTCCCGCCTTAATAACTTCATTAAAAACTGATCACGCTTGCTGGTTTCATGCACACTTTGGATAGCAATAAGTCCTTCAGGAGGTACACTTGCATACACAATATCTGTGTACTTAGCCCACAGATTTACAAAGGAAGAATAAAACTCTTGGATTGACATGCTGCCTTGACTGAGTTGACCCAACTCGAGTTCCAATTGGAACCTTCGTGCTGTATTGCTTTGGTTGTAAACTTTCTTCAGGTAATCCCACATTTCTCTAGAGGATTTGTAACGCTTGAGATTGAGAAGCATGGAGTGTTCCATACTTCCAAGGATCCAAGACATAATCTAAGCATACTTCACCTCCCATTTCACATATTTCTCCTTCTCCTTCTCACTGTTAGGTGCAGGATCTGTCTTAGCAATATGACCCCATAATTCCTTTCCCTTGACAAAAATTTAAAACTGGAAAGCCCAGGCAGAATAGTTCTTTCCAGTAAATCGAACAAGAAAATGTTTAGATCGTTCAAGAGACATGATTTAACTAGAAACAAGAACCAAGAGATCAAGTCCAAGAAAAAAAAATAGAAGAACCAGACAAGGAACCAGACACAAGATGATGATTTAACTAGAAACAAGAACCAAGAGATCAAGTCCAAGAAAAACAGAATAGAAGAACCAGACAAGGAACCAGACACAAGATGAATAGATTTTAGAGTTTTGGCTCTGATACCATGACAAGATAATACAAGAGAAATTTTGAAATGTTTTCCGTCCTTTTCACTAAGAGAGTTACAATACACACACACACACACACACACACACACACACACACACATCAAGAAGGATCAAATCCCTTAATTCTAGGATCTAATAAACATAATCAGATCCTTTAATCTTAGGCCTAGACAATAATGAAAATCTTAGAGATATAATCAAGGGATATACAACTATGAAAAAAACTAAATAAAGAAAGAAGAATATAATATACAACTATAAAAGAAACTAAATAAGGAAAGAAGAATATAATATACAGCTATGAAAGAAACTATATAATGAAAGAAGAAACTATATAAGGAAAGAAGAATATATTGACACTACTGTCATGCCAAGCCCTTGCTCACCTGTCTTCCTAAATTGGTGGGGTTGGAAGTCTTTATTTCACTTGTTCAGTGTCCGCATCAACGAACCGGGACCATCTTCACTTTTGATTACCACCTTAAATAGCAATCTGCTGACTTGATTATCTGTGATAGTAAAAGTTCGCTACACTTTTATGGGTTAGCTTGTCATTGAAATTTATATATTGTTATGTGTGCAAGTCATGAGAGAATTCTGTAAGAGAAAAAAATTGATCGATGCTTCTTTGTTGCTATTTTATCTTAATATGACTGCAAATTGCTTTATACAATGTCTCATGGATCCATGTTACCTTTCCTTATAAGAGAAATTGCTACATATGGCGTGCATTCATTTGGTGTTTTCTTCTTGCCCTCTCACTTGTTAAGCATATGTTTTCTCAACTGGTTGGTTAGGAGGAATTGCATCTCCATAGAATAATTGGTTTCAAAAGGATGAGTACGTTTTTTATGGAAAGTACATCATGTTCATCTATGTTCTTTATACACTCTATTTCTCACTGCCTTTTCCTTTGTTTCTGGAGGATCAATGATTGAAAGTAATAATTTTTAGGAAAACTGAAGTTATGAATTTACTGGAAAGTGGTGGGTTCTCTTGCTCCAATCAATTCTTTCAACCATTTATATGGTAGAAGGACTTTTGCTTTGTGCAACTTGTAGTATAATGGAGCGTGAAAAGCAGCTTAGCATCCTTTATAAAAAAACCTAGGTCGGGCAACCCATTTTCCAGCAAAGCTACCCGTGAACAAAGGTTGCAAAAGAAAAATGATGATTTACAACGGCTTTTTTCTTCAAATTTGGCTCAAGCAAGATTCAGATTAGTATATTCTGATACTTTAACATCAATGCAGATGCATGCTGATGTTGTCAGAATCTTTCTATAGGTGACACTTTCTTATCTCACACTCATCATTTAATTAGGGAAGGACCATGCCTTCTTGTCAGATAATTACATGATCAAAACACAATGTTAAGGGTTTTTCTTTTTTATTTTCTTTTTTGAATTGTTTAGGTATCTTTAGTAAATTGGACTTAACAAGAGCTATATCTAAAGAAATGATTAGCCTCTCTAGCATATTATTTGTTCAATTTCTTTATTTTGTTTCCATTTTTTGGATTGAAAGCAACTTGTGTTTTTCCGTCTTTTCTTTTCTTTTCTTTATAGGTATGCAAATTTCAAGAGGTTACTCTTTAGTATATTTAGGTGTGAAAGGAACAATGTCAACACACTTATTGAATATTATAGGGGTTTACCTTAGAATAGGCTAAAATTTCATGAGGTTACTTACTCTTTAGTATATTTAGGTGTGAAAAGGAATATATTCTTCTTTCTTTATTTAGTTTCTTTCATAGCTGTATATCCCTTGATTATCTCTCTTAGATTTTCATTATTGTTTAGGCCTAGGATTAAGGGATCTGATTATGTTTATTAGACCCTAGAATTAAGGGATTTGATCATTCTTGTTGTGTGTGTGTGTATGTGTGTGTGTGACTCTCTTAGTGAAAGAAATAAAAAACATTTTAGAAATTCTCTTGTATTATCTTGTCATCAACACACTTCTTGAATACTATAAGGGTGTAGTTTAGAATAGGCTAAAATGTAAGGTATCTCCTCAACTAAAAGTTTCTACATATTATTACATAAGCTGTGATTTCAGTTGAAAATTTCCCTCACATTAAACTAATTCATACAACTGAGATGGCAGATAATAATAAAACATGGTCTAGAGAACACAATTATTTAAGAATTATTTGGGTATTTTATTTCCTACTTTGGTTTGACCTAGTGTAGGATTTGGGGACCTGAATAGGCACCCATTTTTTCGAGTCGTAATGCTATATGTTTGTCAAGTAAAATTTGATTTTTTGCATGTTTCCTTACTCTTGTGGATATGTCGACTTCTACTTTCCTTGTAGATTCAAGAAAGCTTCTTGTGGATTTCTAGGTTTCTTTTTTTCTTCACTCATTGTTGGGTGATTTTTTGTTTTTTTTTTCCTTCAATCCTTTAGTAAGCTTGCGTTGCAGTCTTTTGTTTTGATCTGCGTGATTTTAATCAGCATTTCAATTTTGTCTGTTGTTTCATCTTTTCAGAATGTCGGCACAATTATTTTTATCAAAAATGATGCACATCGTTCATGTGTTTGCTCTTTATGCCTATGTTTTGTGTTAACACATGCTCCCGCCTGTTATATTTTCCTAGATCTTTTTCGTACTTTCCTAGGATGCCAATAAGGCTGTTATATGTTTTGCTGGCGATGATAGTTTGTTTTTAAACCTTGGATGTCTCTTTATACTGTGACTGTTCGAGCGTTTCTTTAATGGGTGTTGGTAAGGATTATGAGCGTTATTTTTATCAATAGATGCACATCATTCACATAATTTGCCCTTTATGCCCATGTTTTGTGTTAACACATGCTACTGCCTATAATTTTTTTCCAGATCATTTTCATGCTTTCCTAGGCTGCCAATAAGGCTCTTACGTGTTCTATTGGCAATGATAGTTTGTTTTTAAATTTTGATGTCTCTTCATAATGTGACTGTGTGATGCTCTTATTAGTGTTTATGTAATGGATGTTGGTAAGGATTATGACCATTATTCAATCAGGATAAAATTGTTGTTGCTGCAACTTGACTACACCTATTAGAGAAATCAGTTGAGAATATGATTGATTTGATGACTACCTTTATTTTTGACAAAACTAGTTTCCATTCTATTCATGAATGACTGTTTTTCTACTTTATTATGCATGGTGGATTGAATGGGTTCCCTTATAGATGCCTTATCTGATGAATTCATTTCTATTGGAGATGCCTTTGTGATGGATGGTTTTTGCACAATTGTGTTGGTTCACTTACATTTTCATTGAGTCACTTTCTACATGTAACCATTGATTTATTTAATTTTTATCTTGAGAGAATATATGACCTGAGTGCATTTGAGTAGTTAAGGCCAAATGATGAGTTTGGGATCATTTGGTGAGTACACCTGCGCTGCATTCATACCGTTCCAGCATTATTTACCTTTAGTAACCCCATTAAGCTCTTTTGCTTCTATTCCTCACGGCTCATTTTGTTACATCACTTTTATTCACTCATGTACTCGGATAGCAACCATGATTATTGATTTGAATGTTTTGTGCTCTGGCCTTTTCAATTGTTAAGTCATCTTAATAGAAAGGTTCTCCATATGGTTGCACATTTTGCCCAAACACTGTTGATTTTTCTTTTCCCAGTTTTACTAGGTTCTTTGTTTGCTCGACCTTTTGGATTAGTTCAATTAATCCTCACTTGACTTCTTACATCATTCCTATAACAACCCGTGACTTCACGCAAGTAATTTACCTATTCTATTCTATTATATTATGTTAAATATTCTCTCTTATACTGTGTTCCCAATCTGCTAGACGATATGGCATAATCACTAGCAGTCTCTTGACCTTCTGTCATGGTCACTTTATCGTTTGAATGATGTACTTCATATTAGTATGTCTTTCGAGCAACTTATTCCATATGGATTCTAGAGACTAATTTCACAACTAATCTGAAATGACAAAAAAAAAAGTTGGAAGCCATAATATCCTTTGCTAAGTTTGAAATGTTATATGGTGAAGCTATATCGAAGGGGCAGGAACTAAATGATGCTAACTTATTAGCTGAAGTCATAACTCGAGAACTCTAAAGTGAGCTTGTCTTATTTTATACTTATTGTTTTTAACGTGAGATTATGATTTATGTATCTTTACTTCAACGAGATTATGTTTTTCTTACTTCAATGCTAATCATAGAACGTATATTTGTTTTAGATCAACGAAACAATGAATCGATAGATCGTACTTTCAAAGGAGTTGCTAAGCTCTTCAGCAAAGTATTCTTTGAACTTGTGCAAAGTGGTCATGGTTATGATGAAGAAAAAGGTTACTTAAAGGAGCCTTTAATGTCTTAGTTTCATTTGTTCTTTTCTTTACTCCTATCGTTCATTTTTCCCTTGCTAGAAAGCAATGCCTTGATGTTCTTCCTATGTCTTTTTATTGTTTTCCAAGTTTAATCAGTATATTTTTTGGTCTTTTATGTTGAAATTTTGATATAACCATATGAGAGCATTTTAAAGTTTCATGTCATACATTTGTGGTCAATCTAGATAGCCGTTGAAACAATTCTATAAATTTTGTGGTATCTTAACAAGATGTTTATCACGAAGATGATAATTGTGACGATGATGGACGTCATGACACAAATCTAGAGGGAAATATGTTACTGTGAAAATGAAGGTATGAATATGTTGTCGCTATGTTATATATGTTTATTTTTTTGCAGAAACGAGGAGATAGAAATAAAAAAGGATATTATATAACATGATGCCTTAATTGCTCTCTTACCAACTCAATCATAACTTATTGATCAATGTTTTTGGATATCATCAACCATTTATAACCAGAAAGGAAATGGACATCATTTAACAAGAAAAAAAATATATAAGAAATTTTATTGTCATGCAAAATTTCATTTTTTAACTTCTAGGTTGCTAAACTGTGCTAGTTGCTTTTGGCTATAGTTGCTTGATGGTTGTGAGAGAGGTTCAGTAACAGGCTCATGTTTTTTTGGAAAAATAAAATATGGTTTTAGTTATATCATTACTTTATGGATTTTGGTTATCCACTATGGCTAATAATCTTTTATTTTATCTGCAGTTTAAGAGCATTTTTGGATTTTTTTTGTTGCTCAACTTTGTGGTTTGGTTTAATCTATTGTTTTTTTTTTTCTAGTGGTGTTCTACTTTCAGGAATATCATGTATTGGGTATTCCATTGGTAATATTGTTTTTGTTTACTTACCATGTTCCAAGTTTGAGGGTTCCTTTGGATTGGGGTAATGGCAGTTGGGTTTCTTCAAAGAAGAGGGTTTCCTGATTATCTTATGTGTTCTTTTCTCGACAAGGAAACATTATCATTAATATTTTATGTTTTATAGGTTAACTTGTTGAATTTCTGCATTCATTAGGGAAAAGAGGGAGGGGCTTGGCTATTATGTGCTTGAAAAGCGTATTTTGCGGGACTGGTAAAAGAGTGTGTGTTTGGTCTGTAAGGATTTTCTTATCCAAAACTTGGATAGCACAACCCTATACACACCCAGTCGATTTCAGTTTGAAAGTTAATTGTGTTGATAAGTTTGTTTATCATTGTGATTTATTAAATTTTTTTTATATTTAATCTTATTCATTTATTGTTTGTCTACTATATCCTATATTGAGTGATGAGTATTTTAAATTTCTGGACTGAAGGATTATTCCCTTTTTTGTGAGTGTCAATAGTCAAATTTATCTCTTGCATTGCTATCCAAGCAAACAAGCACTTAACGAACTTTTGTTCTAGGGTCCCTTAACTTTCCCTCTAAAAAACTACATAGATTAGGGCATTTATATGCAGCGTCTTTGACATAGATTTTCAAATGAGTCTTTAGTATTATCTTGCAACTACTAGAGAAATGTAACTAGATCAGAAACTTCTTCCCATAAAATATAGAATTCCCGTGTCTTCTGAAAGAAATTGTCTTGTAATCTAGTGTACTGAGATTCATGTTTAGAAATTATGGTAGTTCCATAAGTCTGTTGTTTATTAGAAGTATGATCATTTAATATGTATATCATCACTTTGTTATCATACAGGTGTGTGGGGGGGATCCTTTTACTTGACTCTCAATCTTTAGAAAAATAAAAAATTTAACAATATCTTTCAAAATCGAGTACTAACTTGATGTTGGAGTATTTTTTGATACTAAGATAACTAAATAAAATGCAAATTAAAATAAATTATCAACTTTAAATTCCAATAAATACAATGTAAGGACTAAATTAAAAATAAAAAAATCAATAACCGAGGAAAAAGGCCAAAACATCAAAAAAAAAAAAAACTACATAACACTTTGGATTCCTATTATAACAAGAATATTCTACAAATATACAAAAGACAACAAAAAACAAATAATGTCCTCTCCAAGTTTGAAAACTTTTGAATTTAATTATTGATTTGTTTCTCTTAAGTAGTTGCCCATGATAAACTATGTTAGGAAATCCTTATAAAAAATGAACAAATAATAATGAGGCTAATTTCCCTTTATTGTCACATATAAGGTTTTCTTTTGTAGCTAGGATTTTATTAAATAATCCCTACCACACAACCACACAACGAAACCTTTACTTATGCCATTAAGAGTCCTTGTATAACTATAAAAACTCTTAAAATTAGCTATTAAACATGTATTATTAGGAAAAGAATCTTTTGAAAATAAAAAGTCTACAAGATAAAAAAAGACAACAAATAACAAAATTCATATTGCATTTGCTGCTTGTATCGCAAGATATTCTCGAACTTTATGATTGACCTTAAATTTTAACCCAATATTTACAACTCATGATACGTGCTCTTCTATTTCTCAAAGGTCATGTCAGTCCATTGATTGTTATGAAAGCCATTGATGTCATTCCTCTCTTATATCCCATATAGGGAAAATGCTAGCATTTTCCCATCATGGGTTGTAAATGGCTTACGATCAAGATATGTAATAGCTGAGTATAATATCTGAGCATACCAGTCTCATTTGTTATGATGTAGTTAAAAGCTTTGAATGGTTTTTGAAATAATTAAAAATATGGAATTAACAACTTCAGTTTCAAATTAAAAAGAAAAGGCATGGTTTGTTTCAAAGCCAAGAATAAGTTCAAACCAAAAATGTATAAAGTAAGTATCCTCATGCACTTTAAGTTTGAGTATGTGTGTGTGTGTGAAATCTTGGTTTCTATTGTGACCAAAGCCACCCCTTAGCTTTGTCTCTAATGTTAGCCTTCAACTTAGTAGCTTGCAAGCCTAATTGAACTTCTAGGAGATGTGGTGTTTCATCACTTGGATATATGTATAGTTTCAGTATAGTCACTTTGGAAATTCTAGCAAGGCTTGATATTTCTCCATTATAGGAGTTAGGTCTATGTAAATTACCACAGATTCATTTTCCAACACAAAACCATGGTTTTAATAGCATCATCTTGTACAAGGACCCTTAACAGATTAGCTATAACGTCCTAATTCACTAAATAAATTTTGGTCTTTCATGCTTAACCTCTCAAAACAGCCCTTAGATTGGTGACTTCTTTGGTCTTCCTAGTAACATCAAGTGTTGAAGTTAATGCATTTTCCAAGTTTAGACAATTCTCCTCACGATGTTGTAGTGTCTCATATTCAACAAGGAAATCCACAAAGGACCGTTAACAGTTTAGCCTTGTTAGAAGCTGGCACTATCCTATTTGAAAACATCAAGAATGGTCTTTACCAACTTTTAACACTAGATAAAAGAAGAAAACAAAAACATAGGTTGTATGCCCTATGTCCTAAAAAGGGTAACCTAAGGATAGGTTTTGGTTTCATCTATATATGAATGAGTAATCTAGCTAATCTAACTTCTTCATCAATAATAGGCTCTTATTGTGGGCTCAAGTTCACCCATAATAAGTTACTTGAAACTCTACTTAGGCTACCAGGTTCCCTTTTGTAGTCCTATATATAAGATATATGAACTTGTGAAGCAACTGAGTTTAATAATTATGGCGGATCTACGTTATTAATCTTAGGGAGAACATTCAATCAAATCAAACATAAACTACAGACATTAAATTACTAGTGCGGACACTGTGGTTGTTTGATGATTAGGGTTAGTTATACAGTGGATCCGTTAACTAACCAATGTTGAGAAGAGATAAATATTCAGAATATAAATTGATGTTTCGTTTCCATGATCAGTTCTGATTTCTGTAGATGGATGTGTGCTTGTGACCAAGGTTTGTTCTCTTGATAATTTTCTGATTTTATTAAATTTCGTTTGATAGTTTTCTATTTTCTTTTGCTTTAGCCTAGATAACATCCAAATCCCCCTAAATTGCATATCATCTAGCATAAAAATCTGACTTGAACTTCCTCGTGGGATCGACCCCTTGCTTGCTCTATACTATCTTGTGTGTTGTGTTTGAAGCTATGGTAATTAATTTCTGCGACCGCGACATCGCAACAACACTACTTACCTTATTGTCAGAAATGCATCTTTGATATATTTGATTAGGACAATATTTGAGTAAGTAAGGGTCATCCCAATAAGTGCACGTCTTTCAAAAACTTTCTTTTGTCTTGGGTATCCAAATGAGCTGGCAATAATCCTGAAGTAAGAAAGTTTTTAATATTAGCAGATCAAGATATCGAAGCAATAAAAAGTGAAGATTGACCAGGAAAGTAATCATCAATTGGTTTGATGTCAGATATCGAGTTTATTGTCAATTTTGACAAATGATCCGCAACATCATTTTCGGTCCCTTTTTCATCCTCGATTTCTTCCTGTTTGAAAGTTTCAAAAATTTCAGAATCATGATTGACTTCCCTTTGTTTGGTCATAGCATGAGGAAATGGAAGTACTGGTGGGGAATCAATCTGTTCTTTGCAATGTTCAGGTTTAACCCCTTCCTTACCCTCAGAGATTGACTCATCATCTTTCTCACAAGGTTCAAAAATTGGTTTTTCAATAACTTTACCACTGTGGAGAGTAATGACTGATTGGACTTGATCCATTTATTGGCTTCTGGAGCTGCTTGCACTTGAATTGAATTGTCCTTTGGGATTTTGCTGTGGTTGAGATGAGAACTTACCTTTCTCTTGAAAACTTAGAGCAGATGTGAATTTTGCAAGAGTATCTTTAAAATTCATCATTCTTTGAGCAAGTTGAGTGTTGATTGTCTCTTGCTTTTCAATAAATGCATATAACGTGCCTCAAGATTTCTTCCAGGAGGGGGAACATAAGGAGATGCATACCCATAAGAATTTTAAAAATTATGGTGTGCTTGAAATGGTGGCTGTGAAGTTTGTGCATTATTGTTACCACTCTTCCAACTGAAATTTGAGTGATTAAAAGAAGGCAAAGTTGAACAATCATTGGTTGAGTGATCATTAGTTTCACAAATTTGACACATAATTTCTTGAACAGATTTTAATTGACCAATCTTTTTTAATTCTAGTGTCTCGACTTTTTTAGCTAAAGATGCAAATTTGAGGTGGAGGTCATGATCTTCCTTAAGGTTGTACATGACTCTACTAGATGTATGAGGTTGAGTTTTACTTGGTGCTTCACAAGTACCTGTGATGTCCTAATTTTGAGCATTTTCAGCTAGCAAGTCTAGGTACTCTATTGCTTCATCAGGGTCTTTTTCTTTAAAAGTTCCATTGCACATCAATTCCACCATTTGCCTATCTTTAGGTGTTAACCCTTCATAAAATTATGAGACCAATCTCCATGTTTCAAAACCATGATGAGGACAGGTATTAGCAAGTCTTTATATCTATCCCAACACATGTAAAATGTTTCTCCTGGTTTTTTTAGTAAAAGTGGTGATTTGTCTTTTAAAAGAGTTTGTTCTATGAGAAGGGAAAATTTTCTTTAAAAATTGTTGTTACATTTCATCCCAAACACGAATGGATCCTGACCTAATATTTTGTAGCCATATTTTAGCTTTATCTTTTAATGAAAAAGAAAAGCTTTAATCTGATGGTGTTCATGCTACAATTTAAGTAATTATAGGTGTTACAAACTTCTTCAAATTCTCTTAAATGCAAATATGGATTTTCTAATTCTAAGCCATGAAAAGTGAGTAAAAATTGAATAATACCTGGCTTAAAATTAAAATGAGATGCATCAAGAGGAAAAATTATACATGATCGTGCACTTGTTCTTGTTGGATTCATGTAGTCTTTAAGTGTTCTAACACGATTATTCTCATTATGAATTGACTTGTTATCTTCGTCAGCCATGTTTTCTGAAGAAAATAAGGATTTCCTAGAAAGTCTACCACTTAATGTACGTGTCCAAACTCTCATGCAAGTACAAAAGAAAAGAAAAGAAAACGAAAAAGAAAAAGAAAAAGGAAAAGAACAAAAATTAGAAAAATAAATAAAAGTAAAAACAAAAGAAAATAAAAGAAATATATAATTTTTACAATAACTTACCTCCTCGGCAACGGCGCCAAAAACTTGACACGATCAAAGAGTTGATGTCTTATCCCAAATGCAGAAGTGTCAAAGTAATAAATAACCCGGCAAGACCGGGGTCGAACCATAGGGAGGTGAATTATATAAATTACAAATAAAGACAAAGATTTGAAGAGAATAATATCAGAAAAGGAGTTAGAGAGAGTTTTGGGATGTGATATTAATGTAAGGATTAAACAATAATAAAAAAGAAGTCAAGGTTAGAGGATTCACTAATAGTATTTTAAATAAATATAATATAAACTCTTTTTATTACTCAACTGAAAACCACACACAAAGGAGGTTCCAATCAGATGATTTATCGTTATTAGCTCATTATAAATTATTAACATGATCATATTAATCATCTTATCTAAGTAACACCATACTTGTAAATATTTTCAGGTATTCATGATGCTAACTTTATGTTAACAACAAATTAAGTTCCTATCATAACAACGATGTCGGCCGAAAACTATGAAGGATCAAGCATTTGATGTACCAAGTGTTATACAACACAAATCTAGATTAACCATTTAACAAGCAAGGTATTAAGAATTAGTAAGATAAAAAGATAAAACATGTTAATAACAATCTTTCTTGGATATAAACATTAAAGTCCATGTTGAGCTTACATTATACCTATTCTAACACCATTAGTGAAACCTTTTCACCTTGACATAATTAACTTAGCTAAACATAATGAAGAAGAAAAACATGAATAAACAAGATAAGAACATAGTTATGATGAAAAGCATAAACAAGAGATTAATGAAAGCAAAACTTAAGCATTACAAAAATATAAAGAAAGAAAGCAAGAATATGATCTTGATCTAAAAACCAAGATGACTAAATACATAGCAAATGCCTTTTTTTATAGGCTAAGATTCAGAACTATTGATTGGTTGACTAAGAAAATAGTTGGTGGCCAACCATTGATTTGGTGGCTAGTTTTTGATATTGTTGGCTACTGGTTATTGATATTATTAGCTGGCCAAAACATCATTGCTAACATTAGAATTTGAGCCCTTTGTTTCATGAAAGCTGTGGGAAATTATCTTAGCTTTCCAACAAAAAAAAATCAGAGCTCATTTGGATTTCTAGAACTCAAGATATGAGCTGAAAACCGAACAGTGTCTGAGCTGCAGAACAGGTTTCGACTTCTCCGTTGTTGCTAAGATTTGAACTTGAAAATGACAAAATTGAGTCTTGGACTCTCATGATAGTTTTAGGTCTATGTCTTAGCTTTCCATCCATAAAAAGTAGACCTAAATCCGAGTTCTACAACTCTAGTTATGATCCAATAACCGAATGGTGTTCCAGTTTGGAATTAAACCAACATCTCTTCTCTTAGCTTAGTCCTCTTTTTGTCTCTTCACTTACAATAATTAATCACATCAATCAACCTTTTGAATTGTGAGATATACCTGCATTCAAAAGAAGCATTTACCATAAATTAAAGATATATTATATTATCAGACTTGTTATTATAAAACATGCTTTAGTTGGGGAATTTAATGATACTTTAATGCAATATAATGATATAAAGCCTTAATGAAAATGCACTTTTATGTACTAATCACACCCCCTAACCAACTTATTACTAGTCCCTAGTAATCAAAGCGTTAAAATATAAAAACAATTTGCAAGTTCCATAAAGCAAGGCATTCATCATTTAACTTCAATTAATCTATCCAAATAAACAAACTCTCATTAAATTTATATATCTGCTTCATACTTCTTAAACAAGATATTAATAAACCTTCTTTTTGGGCTCAATAAATCAAAACATAGCTATGGAGCTTCTCATGGAAGAAAACAAAATTTTGTTCCAATGTTTAAGGTTAACTTCCTTGGGTTGGGATTATTATCTTTTTTTTTTTAAAAAAAAAGCAAGAATTTATAACACAATATATCTTAAACCCATGTAATGAGCTTTTAGCTAATGACTCCCAGACCAATTAGTCTTAGGGTATCAGGTGTTGAGACACCCCTACAAGCTTAGTAACTCAGGTTGCAGATACTGATATGTAGATAGTGCAATGTTTGATTCCTTAAGCTTTTCTCCTTAACCCATGTAACAAGCATTGGCCCAATAACTCCCAAGTCAGTTGACTTTAGGGTACTAGGTGTTAAAACATCCCTTCGGGCTTAATTGCTTAAGTCAAGGAGGCTACGAAACCAAACTTATCTACTTTTTTATTTATTTAATTTGTTATTATTATTTTTTTTATTTTTATTTTTTGTTTTTTTGCATATTATATACTATCCATTTCCCTTAGTTGTTGCCTTTAACAAAAGAACATGAATAATGTAATAATCCAATATGCAACCCACAATCATATGTTAAAGTGTGTGTGTGAAAATGAAGGTTTAAGAATACTTGTTAAATGAGTATATGAGCAGAATTAAGTGATAACAATGCGAGAGTTTATAAACCTGAATATTTCAAGAAGTGTTATGATAGACCTTGTTACGAATAACCATTGAAAAATGATTACTAAGATGCGTCTCAATAGTCAATAGAATTCCTCATTACTCTGCCATCTTAATAATAACAGTTTTGTCAAATGGTTTTAATAACAGCAAACACAGTTAGTTAAATTTTGTGGTAGATGAGTGGAAGTGGTAGATGATCACAATGGACTTTGTGTCGGGACTACCCAGAGGAAAGAGGGGAAATGATACAATTTGGGTCATTGTGGATTGACTAACTAAGTCTGCCCTTTTCCTACCAGTAAAGATGACAGATGCAGTTGACAAGTTGGCTAAGATGTATGTGAACGAAGTTGTGAGGCTTCATGAAGTTCCAACATCAATTATTTCAGACCGAGACCCAAGATTTACTTCACGTCTCTAGTCGAGCATACAATATGCCTTGGGAACAAGTTTGAGTATCAATATTGCCTTTCAACCGCAAACTAATGGCCAATCTGAGGGAGTTATTCAGATCTTAGAGGATTTACTAAGGGCATGTGCTTTGGAATTTGGTGGAAACTGGGAGGAGCACCTATCATTAGTAGAATTCACGCATAACAATAGTTATCAGTCGACAATTGGAATGGCCCCATTTGAAGCTCTTTATGGCAGAAAGTGTAGGACACCCTTGTGCTAGGAAGAAGTTGGGGATATAAAGCTGCACGGGGCAAAACTAGTACAAATCACTACTGAAAAAGTGAGGATTATCAAGGATCAAATGAAGGTGGCTCAGGATAGACAGAAGAAATATGCAGATATTAAAAGAAGACCACTTGAATTTTGTCATGGAGATAAAGTATTCTTGAAGGTAGCTCCATAGAAGCACATGCTGAGATTCAGCATGAACGGGAAGTTAGCTCCGAGGTTCATCGGACCATTTGAAATCCGAAAATGATCGAACTTGTAGCATATAAAATAAACTTGCCCTCACAATTGGCCAAAGTTCACAATGTATTCCATGTTTCTTTGCTATGAAAAGCTGATGTAGACCCTCCGAGAGTGTTACCTCAAGTGTCAGTGGAGGTAAAAGAAGACTTAACACTTGAGGTGAGACCGATAAAGATTCTCGATTGGGGCGATAAAGAACTTCATAATAAGAAAGTTCCCATCATCAGAGTCTTATGGCGAAGCTCACACATCGAGGAAAAGACATGGAAGAGAGAATCAGAAATGAGATGAAAATTCCCCGACTTGTTTATAAACTCAAGTACATTACTCAAATTTCGAGGATGAAATTTCAATTAGGAGGGGAGAATGCAAACCCCGGAAAAATAAAAATAAAAATAAATAAAGGTTGCTTAAATTGAAAACCAACTACATGAGAAATAAAAGTGAAGAAATTCATGTGTGTGGTAAAATAAAAGACAGGAATTCAGAAATTTAATGGAAATGGGGCCTAAATGCAAATAAGGAAAATAATAGAGTATAAATACTCTCTCCTCACCAAAACTCTGCAGGAACCACAAGGAGAGAAAATATGAAGTTTTATACCCTTTCTTGCAAAATCAAGAGCGAAACACTAAAATTTCAAGAACCGATCCAAGATTAAGGGTTTATAGATGGGATAAACACTTATGAGCAAGGGATTAACAAGAAATTGAATAAGAAGAAAAGAAAGGAGGGAGTTGAAAATATTTAATTGGTTAATCCGACCGTTGGATCGTGCAAAAAGTTTTATAGGAGTTTTCAGAAGCCAATTTCCTATTGATTAGCTATGGGATCGCAAATTGGTGTTGAGTAGGTCTGGTCGGGTAAGATCAGAATAACATCTCAAAAGGGCGAGAACTTTTGGTCTGATTGTTGGATCGCGTTCAAATTTTTACAAGAGTTTTCAAAGGCCATTTTCCCTTAGGTAGTTATTAAATTGCTATTCGGTGAGGAGGAGGTCTGGGCTGCCAAACATGAGTAACGACTCAAAGGGGTCATAACTTTTTATCCTATCGTTGGATTGTGTAAAAATGTTTACAGGTCTTTCCGGAGGCTATTTTCCTTGGAGTAGCTATGGAATTGCTACATGATGACGAGCAGGTCTGGTCGGCCAGACTTGAGTAACGACTTATGAACTTTTAATCCAACCATTGGATCTCACAAAAAAATTTACAGGAGTTTTCGGATGTCAATTTCCTTAGAGTCATTATGGAATTGCTACTCGGTGACGAGAAGGTCTGGATAGCTAGTCATGAGTAACGGCTCAAAAGAACCATAACTTTTGCTCTGACCTTTGGATTGGGCTCAAATTTTTACACGAATTTTTGATGGTTGTTTTCCTTAGCGTAACTATGCAATCACTACTCCATGGCGAGGACGTCTGGTCGGGCCAAATTAGAATAATGGCTCATAAAAGCCATAATTTTTTATCCGACTGTTGGATCGCACTCAAATTTTTACAGGAGTTTCCAGGGGCTGTTTTCCTTAGGGCAGCTATGGAACTGCTACTCGATGATGAGGAGATCTCGTCGGCTAGACTTGAGTATCGTCTCAAAAAGGCCATAATTTTTTGTTTGACTATTGTATCGCACTTAAATTTTTACACGAGTTTCCGTAGGCCATTTTCCTTGGCTACCTATGCATTCGCTACTACATGACGAGGAGGTCTAGTAGGGCCAAATTAGAATAACGGATCATAAAGGTTATAACTTTTGATCCGACCATTGGATCACACTTAAATTTTTACAAAAGTTTCCAGGGGCTGTTTTTCTTGGGGTAGCTATGGAATTGCTACTCGATGACGAAGAGGTCTAGTCGGCCAGACTTTAGTATCGGCTCAAAAGAGCCAAAACTTTTAATCCGATCGTTGGATCGCACTGAAATTTTTACACATGTTTCTGGAGGTCGTAATCCTTGGTGTATCTATGCAATCACTACTCGTAGACGAGGAGGTGTAGTTGGGCCAAACTAGAGTAACGACTCATAAGTGCCACAACTTTTGATCCCACTGTTGATCGTGTAAAAATATTTATAGGAGTTTCCGGAGGCCGTTTTCCTTGGAGTAGCTATGGAATTGCTACTCGATGACAAGTAGGTCTAGGCAGCCAGACTTGGTAACGACTTATAAACTTTTGATTCGACCGTTAGATCACGCTGGAATTGTTTCACGTGTTACTGGAGGTCATAATCCTTAGCGTATCTATGCAATCACTACTTGTAGACGAGGAGGTTTAGTCGGGCCACACTAGAGTAACGACTCATAAGTGCCATAAGTTTTGATCCGATCGTTGATCATGCAAAATTGTTTACAGGAGTTTCTAGAAGCCGTTTTCCTTTGAGTAGCTATGGAATTGCTACTCGGTGATGAGTAGGTCTAGTCGGCCAAATTTGAGTAAAGACTTATAAACTTTTGATCCGATCGTTGGATCACGCAAAAAGTTTTACAAGAGTTTTCAGAGGCTTTTTTTCTTGGAGTCACTATGAAATCGCTACTCGGTGACGAGGAGGTCGGATGTGAACCTCGTGATCACGTGGTCACGCAACCTACACGCAAAGACATCAAATTCTCAAAAAGTCAAGTAAATCAGATTTGATAGGAGTGTGACATAAAGATAACTTGTTCCTAGGCACCACATTATTGAAATGGAAAACCCCCAGCCAACTAATATTGATTCGCGAACGAGAAGTATAAAGATGACACCACGAAGCTAGTTGTTCTTCGATAAGTCGTTTTTAGTTCTTTAGAGAACCACGGAAGAGAGATTATCCCACTAACACACAACAAGTGTAGCAAAAGAAGTTTATTGATCTAAAAATTGTGTAACCCTTACATGTTTGGTTATGCCTTTATTTATACTGACTCTAGACTTAAATAAGCCCTAATGCACCCCTCCTTAGGTGAACTTATACGAGACCTACTTATAATTGACCCAAATAAGTAATAACAACCCAAAGATTAAGAAGAAAATAATAAAAATCCAAAAATTACTATCCTAAATATGCTAGAATCAAATTTGTCACCCTTAAGAAATCCCAAACAAACTATGAGAAATCTGATTTTGGAAAATTTGTGTTGCTACCACCTTTTAGGTCTTTAATTTTCGTTTTTTAACTTGATCAAATAAGAAAATAATTTTCCTTCTTTGTTGCTAATTTAATGACTTTCCTTCCTAGGTTAGGAAAAGCATTAAATAATCCTCTCCTCTTTAGGAACAAGATTTGGTCAACTTCCTTGTTTAATTAAGAGAATAAATTATTGACTTTATATCCTTGCAGCATTAGGAAAAAACAAGTTTAACAAGGCTGGTTATGGGGCCGGATACATCAGCCCCTTGTTCCACACGAATTAGGCTTTTCTTAGACCTGAATTAGATGAATTAGAGGTTGTCCTTCATGCTCCTTAAATGTCTCATGCTCCTCTAGGTCCATCTTGCTCCATATGTTCTAAACAAGCCCACTCAATGCTTTTTTAAGCTTCTTTGCCCTAGCTCTTGTAATTAGCCCAATTGGCACCTTCAATGGGTTGTTAGCATGATTGCGCTTAGTGTTGGGCTGATCCTCATCAAGTTGGGCCAAGCTAGAGTAACGACTCATAAGGGCCATAACTTTTGATTCTACAGTTGGATCGTGCAAAAATATTTATAGGAGTTTCCGAAGGCTATTTTCTTGGAGTAGGTAGCTATGGAATTACTACTCGGTAACGAGTAGGTCTGGTCGACCAAACTTGAGTAAGGACTTATAAACTTTTAATCCGACCGTTGGATCGCATAAAAAATTTTATAGGAGTTTTAGGAGGCTGTTTTCCTTGGAGTCATTATGGAATCGCTACTCGGTGACGAGGAGGTCTAGATAGCCAATTGTAACGACCTAGAAACTCCCTACACACCATGTTGGAAAAATTTTTCAAGGCCAAAATTGAAGGAATTTTTTTTTAATCATCTGGTTTCTGGATGTTTTTCACCACATCATTCTTCAGATTTATCATTGCATTTTGTTCATTATCAAGGCACAATCTACATAGTATAATCTAAATCAACATTCCCATAAAACGGATTCTCAATACACGTGCCTATAATATTATATTTTCATACTCATAGGTTTACATTACATTGTATTGAGATACTCATAAATTCACATTCTTGTTCTAGTCTCGTTAAAATTATGAGATCATACAAGAGTGTCGAACAATAAATTACACAACTAGTACTTTCGTTATCCTGACCTCTTGTAATTTCACAACACGACATCCTCACTAGATGAATACCTCATATATATATCCATACACATCATATTAACTTGTTCGCACATTCTCATCCGTGTTCCATTTCAATTTTCATTACTAGTCTTTACAAAAGGGGTCGAACGACTAATTTAGTGATTAACACGTCCGTTCATATAGAACTCATATCACTCATAACATGTGAATATATAGTTCTTTTCAAATGTGTGAGCTGCAAAACGGATTTCCGTACACGCCATGTTGCTAGATGTCTCTATTACAACACAAGATAATTTCAAGCATTATAGGCCATTTAAAGAAACATAATAAAATAATATTAGCGTAACATTTCATTCATGGACCAAAAGAGTGTAATTCTATCATTTCTCCTTACTTATGTAAATACCATTGTTAATAATTCATCAATTACTGAAGCTAATTACAATACTCAAACTCAATCATTCATCTCGAATACCGTTAGCCGATCTAATGTTATTCTTTGTTTAAAACATAACAATCGTAGTTCTTTCATATACTTAGTATATACAAAACATAGTCTACATAAACGCATCAATTCTTGAAATTAACTCCTAACTCTCAAATCCGGCTATCCTTTTAGGATGCCATTAGCCGAAGCTAATTGTTTATTCATCCCAGTCATCCACTTAGGATGCATTAGCCGAAGCTAGTCATTTATTCATTTTGATTATCCACTTAGGGTGCCATTAGCTGAAGTTAATAATTTACTAATCCTGGTCATCCACTTAGGCTGCCATTAGTCGAAGCTAATCATTTGTTCATCCTGATCATCCATTTAGGATGCCATTAGTCGAAGGTAATCATTTATTAATCTCGATCACTCCCTTAAAATGCCATTAGCCAAAGCTAATCAATCATTTATCCCGGTCATCCCTTCAGATGCCGTTAGCCGAAGCTAATCAATCATCTATCCCGGTCATCCCTTCAGATGCCGTTACCCAAAGCTAATCATCAACCAATCAAACATTCCAAAGGCGGTTTATAAAATCACTATAACATGGCAATATCCTTTGAATTCCTCATTCAAACAATTCATAACATCTTGACATTCACTGCAACATAAGAGCAAACCTTTCATGATACTCGTATAGGCGTTCCGTAATAGTTTAACATTCAGTAAACATGATAATAGATCATTTGTAATACATAAATAAAAACATTCCATAACAGTTTAGCACTCAGAACACAACAGCACACCCTTCGTATTACTCATCCAAAAAATCATGACAATTAATGTTCAATATAATACAACAATAGATCCCTCGTAATACTCATACAACCATCCGTGATAATTAATGTTTAGTGTAACACAAGGGTTGATCTTTTGTAATACTCATACAACCATTCATCAGCAACCCAAATTCATAATAGCCCAATCAACATTTTATAGTCGGTTTAATATTCATTGCAACACAATAATATATCCACCTCTAACAGGTTATTTCAGAACATTAACATTTTCATCATTGTTTCAACATTTAATGAAAACTCGATTGACATTTCATAGTCGTTTTGACAGTCATCAAGACTTCAATCAAACAATTAATCGTCGTTTCATCATTCAACAAGGATTTAATAAAATACTTTCGGCAATGAATGCTCATTCGCTATAAACAACTCAATTTCAAAAGCGAATCACAGATTTGCTGCAGAACACATGTTTTTCGGCAGACAACTCAATTTCGACAGAGAAAGCTAATCCGCTGCAGACAGCTCAATTTCAGCAACGAATCACAAAATCACTTCAGAACACACTTTCAGCAGCGAATGCTAATTCGCAGCAGACAACTAAATTTTAGGCAATGAATGTTGATTCGCTGTAGTTACACAATTTCAGCAGCGAACACAGATTTGCTGTATACAACGCAATTTCGACAGCGAATGCTAATTCGCTGTAGACAATGAAATTCGGCAGCAAAAATTCCTTCACTGCAGGCAACAACATTCGACAACGAAACCTAATTTGCTACAAACAACACAAATTTGGGTAGTGAATGTTGATTCGCTGTAGATACACAATTTTGGCAACAAAAATAGATTCGTTGGAGACATCGCAATTTCAATAGTGAATGCTGATTTGCTGCAGACAACGCAATTTGGCAGTGAAAATTCCTTCGCTACAAGCAACACCATTCGGCAGTGAAACTTAATTCGCTGCAGGCAACACCATTAGGCAGCGAAAGTTCCTTCATTGCAGATAACACAAATCGACATTGAAACTAATTCACTATAGCCACTTAATTTGGCAGCGAAACTAATTCACTGAATACAACACAATTCGACAGCGAAACTGGTTCGCTACAAGCAACACAAATTGGCAGCAAAACTGATTCGCTGCAGCCACCATAATTTGACAGAGAAAACTGATTCACTACAGCCACCATAATTCCAGTACCTCAACTCATCAATCAATTCTTTCATTTATGTGATAGGCCTACATTTAAGATGAACATTTACCATAAATTAAAGGTATCTTATATTATTAGATATGTTATTATAAAACATGCTTTAGTTAAGGAGTTATTGATACTTCAAATTCAAAATGATGATATAAAACCTTGATAAAAATACACTTTTAAGTACTAATCAACACTTCCTAGCCGAAACTTGTACACATAACGACAACAGCCATACTTCAATTCATAGCACAAAAGCATGAACAGTGCACCATCAAATCTCAACATGCATATTTGATTTAGGTTCTTCTAACTACTAGATCAAGTTATACAAATCATTCATCACATAACAAAATCAATGCATTATCAAAGGGAAATTTCTGTTTCAGCTGCAGCATGTTTCTTCAAGATTTATTATCAACTTATTTTCATATAACTACATCAACCAAACATGCTGAATCACATGATCTAACATCTCTAACAAGGTTGTCATCTTTGCATTTTATTCCTTTAATCCCTATTTTGTCCAGCCCTCACTAAGGCCAGCTAACTTTTCAAGTTTGTGCATTCAAATTTGCAATATTTATTTGTTAAATATTCTAGAATTAGGTCCCCCATTCAGCCCTGCTTTTTTATCCCTCCTTTTCGCTTAGTTCTTTCCTTAACAGTTGGAGTAAAATTCCTAGGCCAAACATCCATAGTTTTCTACTTCCTTTCGGTTTCAAGGCCTTAAGAACAGGTGGAGAAGGACATGGTTCATACCTCATGGATTTAGTATTTTTGGGACGGGTTTGACAACATTTATCCCCTTCTGCTCTAAATTTGCTTCTTCCTCTTCCTCTATTTTGATTTCTCCTCCTCCTGTCAGTTTCCCATCGATTTTAGGCCTTTACTCCCTTCATGTTTGCAGTTGTCCAACCTTATGTCAAGCTCTCCCTTCTCTCTCACACACTTAAGGCAGATGCAGCAGAGTTGTTGAGCTCTTTTTAGGAAGGAGGAAAGAACAAGAGCATGCAACTCATTTTGAAAAGAGGTAAGGGGGGCAAGAGCATGCAGCTTGTTTTTTGGGAAGAGTGGGGAGTCACCCTTTCTTTCTCCTTGTATTTATAACCCCCAAAATATGTTGGGGTGTTTGGGACCAAGGTTATCCTTACCCCCCTTTTAGGATAGGCTAGTCCAATTCTATTTTTTGTTATGTCCTACGCTGTTGCTGTCAATTCAAAAATTGGCAGCCAACTATGCCGCTGCAGATTCAAAAACTGACAGCAAAAAACTTTGTCGCTGCCGATTCAGAAATTGGCAGCCAATTGTGTCGCTACCGATTCAGAAATCGGTAGTGATGGTGGAGTTATTTTGGTTGTTGTTCTCTTCTTTTTTGGGTGTTTACACAGTCATGAGTAACTACTCCAAAAGGCCATAACTTTTTATTCGACCATTGAACCGCTCTCAAATTTTTACACAAGATTTTGGAGGCTATTATCCTTGGCGTATCTATGCAATCGTTACTCGGAGACGAGGAGGAATTGTTAGGGAAAACTAGAGTAATGGCTCATAAAGGCCATAACTTTTGATCTGACCGTTGAGTCGTGCAAAAATGTTTACAGGAGTTTCCACACACCATTTTCCTTAGAGTAGCTATGGAATTACTACTCGGTGATGAGTAGGTCTGGTCAGCCAGGCTTGAGTAACGACTCATAAACTTTTGATCCGTTCGTTGGATCGCGCAAATTTTTTTAGAGGAGTTTTTAGAGGCTGTTTTCCTTGGAGTAGCTATGCAATCGCTACTCAATGACGAGGAGGTCTCGTCGGGCCAAACTGAGTAATGGCTCAAAAAGGCCATAACGTTTTATCTGACCATTGAATCATTCTCAAATTTTTACTCGATGACTAGGAGGTATGGTTGGCTATGTCGCACCCTCACGAGCGGAGCGCGGCGTCGCAGCGACCATCAGTTGATTTCGGGGTCTTTGTTTTATTGTGAATAAGGGAGTCGCCACCTAGTATTATGGTCACTAGGAAACCTAACTGGTCTTTCAGAGATTCTAAGGTAAGGGACTGGTTGCGTAAAGGGAAGGTATTAGCACCCCTAGTACGCCCTACCTAAGGTAAGCTGCTTGGTGTTTGGTTTGCTTTATAATTGCTATGGTGTTGGTGTTTTCTAATCCCATAAGTTTCCATAGGTTTGATTCAAACTAAATTTATTAAGATAGAAATCCAAGGAGATTCCATGTGCTTTAAAAGCTCATTTTTCCCTTAGTATTTCAAGAGTTTGCGACTCGTAAATCGCAAGGAGGAGGGACAAAAAAAATTAGAAATCTAGGGCGCTTTAAAAGCCTATTTTTGCCTTAGTGTTTTATACTCTCACAGCTCGTAAACCGTAGAGTAAAAAAAAATAAAATGTCCTCGATTATAATCAAGGCTTCTTTCAAGGATGTGTGATGACTTATTATCCCTAGAAAATTATTTTGGATATTTACCACTTAGGGTTTCTTTATCCAAATATTAACAGTGAATAATAACAAGTTATTCCCATTAAATATTTTGGATATTTATCCCTTTGGGATTTCTTTATCCAAACATTAACGGTGAATAATAGATGAATTCCCCCCAAAATAAGATTTTTTATTTTTTTCGAATATTGGCAAATACCCTTTGGAGTTTTACAAACATGTTGTAAAATCCAGAAATGCAAGAAAATAATTTTTGTTATGTTTAAGAAATCCATGCGAAAACACATTTTCAAAACTTCCAATATTTTTTGTATAAAAAAAAAGAGTTCAAAACATGTTAGGGTATTGGCCGTATGCAACACACAAGAAAACAAATTTTGATATATATATATATATATATGTATATTTGATGCAGTTGCGTCGAAAACCGGGTATTCTAAATACGAGATCTATATGTATTTTTTTACAACATAAAGAAAATTCAGACTTTAAAATAAATATTCCAGAAAATAAATCTCTTTCTCTTTCTTTTATTTTTTTTATTTTTAAAAAGAAAAAAAAACAGCATGTCCGGCCAAGTCACTTGCCCAAGCAAGTGACCCGACTGGACACAAAAGCAAAAGGGCGCAGTCTTCTCAATGAAACAAGGCAAAACGCATGCAAAGAGACCACGTTACTGTTCAAGTGAATTAAAATTCACTTGAACAGTGCAAACACAAAGCAAAAAGAATGCATGGTGCGGGGGGTGAATAGAACAGACCTGGGAACGAAAGGACAACGACGATGTTTGAAGGCTTGCTGGCTAGTCGATCAGTGCTGCCGTCTGCTTCAGTTCTTTCCTTCTATTCTCTGTTGGCGTTCTTCTTCTGAGTTTCACCTCTGCAATCTTCGTGCCTCTTTCTCTCTACTGGTTTTCTGCACTTTCTTCTTCCATTATCTGCAGATTTTATATGCAAAAAAATGAAAGCAAAGACCGAAAGGCAGTCCCTGCTGGTTTATGGTTTTTCGTTTTTCCTGCGCTTTCTCCCTTTTTTTTTCTCCTCCTCTGTCCTGTTTTCTGTGTTTTCTTTCTCTCCCTCTCTGGTAACTAAGATGGATGAAGACAACGGTACTGCAGCTTCTGCGCACAGCCGGTGGTCACTGCTTCTGGGGACACTAAAAACGATGGCCACGCCGGTTCACTGTTCCTTTTCTTTCCTTCTGCTGATGCTCTCTGTGGAGATGATGAGGGAGACGGCGATGAAAACGTGCTATGCTGGTTGAGTTCACGCCCCTGCCTCTGTGTTTTTCTGTTTTTTACAGTGACGTTCTGCTTTCTTTTTTCTTTCGTTCCTCTCCTTTCTTTTTCTGTCTGGCTTCACATCTCTCTTTTTTTCTGTAACTTTGTTCCTGTGAAGACTTTCACAATCGAAAAGATGAACCTCTGCTCTCTCCCTCTCTTCCCCCCTCCTTTAGGTCAACAGCTGAGGCTTCTATATAGCCTATACACGGCTTTATTTAGGAAACAAATATTACATTAACTCTAGGGTGTATTCTTGGGTGAGCAGAAATAGGAAACCAGAATGTTTGATTCTGATTTTGTGATCAGCGGTGATTTCTTTCCTAGTTAGAGGATGGTGTGGCTCTTTTCTTTCCTTCCATAGGGCTAGCTGCTCCCTTTGAAATGAGGCAAGAAAAAATGTGGTTGCAGCTCCAAAATTCAGGCATGATGATAAAGGAATAGGAAACCAAAATGTTTGATTCTGATTTTGTGATCAGCGGTGATTTCTTTCCTAGTTAGAGGATGGTATGGCTCTTTTCTTTCCTTCCATAGGGCTAGCTGCTACCTTTGAAATAAGGCAAGAAAAAACATGGTTGCAGCTCCAAAATTCAGGCATGATGATAAAGGAAAAATAGCAGGAATTTGAAGCGAAAAAAAGGAAAGAAATCAGATGGAGGGTGCAGCTGCAAAGTCTCATTTTCCTTATTCGGTGTGGAAAAAATCCTGTCATTTATGATGATCCAACCCCCTCTCCAGCTTTCAATATCCTTCTTTAATTCAATCCCTCATTTTAACAATTTTTGATTCAGTCCTTCGTCCAAAAAAATCCTTCGAATCATCCCCGCGAACTTGGGCTATATCCTTCCCGCGGCAGAATTTTCTGCCCTCACGTTAGATATTCAAATGGGAATATCTTGAGCTTCTGATATCAAAATCAAGTGATTCAAAAGCCCAAATTCATCTACGCGTCTAGGACTAAAACTTTGATGAAGAAGTCGAAGTGAGATAAAATCTTTTTACAGAACAGAAACTGGCAGTAATCTAGTTGGTCAAAAGGAATCTCCGGGTCTAACTCAAAAACTGACGAATGCCGAGAATCCTGATATGACTGAGAGTATGAACTAAGAACAAAAATCACAAAAACTAGGCCAAAAATAGAGTTTCTTTAGTGCAGACTCGGGTCAATATCCTTCTCGCGGCAGAATTCTCTGCCTTCACGTTAGATATTCAAACGGGAACATCTTAGGCCTCTGATATCGAAATCAAGTGATTCAAAAGCCCAAATTCATCTACACGTCTAGGACTACAACTTTGATGAAGGAGTCGAAGTGAGATAAAATCTTTTTACATAACAGAAACTGGTAGTAATCTAGTTGGTCAAAAAGGTTCTTGATCTGACAATACTGAGCATCCAAATCTGACTGAGAATTTGCTCTAAGAACAATGATCCCTAGGACCTAATAAAGGTGTACATCAATTTTTCAACATGTAATGAGTTATAGAATATACCTAGGATGGTAAGATATTGTACGAAACTGGGTCAGAATCAGAGCCTAAGTTGGAACAAAAAATTACGACAGCAGCAGAACCATTTTTTAGTGCAAATTCTGAGGGATTTATTCAACCTTAAAGACCAGATAAAAAAAGAACGAATTTAGCATTATGAAGACTCTTGATCAACCTAAGAGAACCTGATGATTTAGTAAAGGGGAAGGATAAAAAGAGCAGAAAACAGCTCAAACAAGGTTTCAAAAAAACAAAATATTTCTTTCTGTGCTTTTATCAATCTTCTGGCAAATATGAGCTAAACTCCTACACTCTGTTTAAAAGAGGTATACACCGTCTCCAGCACGTGGAGTCCAAAATTGAGTAACAACAGATGCCCCCTCTTTACAATGCTTACGAAGCAAAACTTGTCAAGCGCTTCGCGTAGTAAGTGTTGTAAAGATAAACCGTCTGATCCTGCTAAAATCTCACTGCTTTTCCTAAACAATGGTCTCCCTATCAGATGACCTGCTTATTTAAGATTTCTAGAAAAACTTTAATTTTTTTTTTGAAATTGTCTGATTATTCGGTGACCTACTCATCCTAAAATTCTTGGAAAACTCCACACTTTTCTAAGAAATAGTCTCAATATTAGGTGACCGGCCAATCCTAAAATTCTTTAGAAAACTTCATGCTTTTCTAAGAAACGGTTTCAATATCAGGTAACCGGCCCCTCTTAAAATTCTTAGAAAACTCCACGCTTTTCTAAGAAACGGTCCAATATCAGGTGACCGGTCCATTTTAAGATTCTTAGAAAACTCCACGCTTTTCTAAGAAACCGTCCAATATCAGGTGACCTGCCCATCTTAAAATTCTTAGAAAACTCCACGCTTTTCTAAGAAACGGTTTCAATATCAGGTAACCGGCCCCTCTTAAAATTCTTTAGAAAACTCCACGCTTTTCTAAGGAATGGTCTCAATATCGGGTGACCTGCCCATCTTAAGATTCTTAGAAAACTCCATGCTTTTCTAAGAAACGGTCCAATATCAGGTGACCGGCCCATTTTAAAATTCTTAGAAAACTCCACGCTTTTCTAAGAAACGGTTTCAATATCAAGTAACCGGCCCCTCTTAAAATTCTTTAGAAAACTCCACGCTTTTCTAAGGAATGGTCTCAATATCGGGTGACCTGCCCATCTTAAGATTCTTAGAAAACTCCATGCTTTTCTTAAGAAACGATCTCAATATCAGGTGACCGGTCCATCTTAAAATTCTTAGAAAACTCCACGCTTTTCTAAGAAAACGTTTCAATATTAAGTAACTGGCTCCTCTTAAAATTCTTAGAAAACTCCACGCTTTTCTAAGGAATGGTCTCAATATCGGGTGACCTACCCATCTCAAACTTCAAAAGAAAACATCTTACCTCGAGGAAATGAAGCAGTGTTGGTTCACAATTCCTATCCTTTTCCGTAGTTCCGTTGACCTGAGATTTTGGACCTCAGCGGTTTTCCCAAAAACTTGGAACTATTTTGGCCTTCGTCACACCTTTTCCTACCAGGTTAGTGTTATGACAATATAGCATGCATTTTTTTTGTTACCTATTTTGGAAACATAGGTCCCCCTTTTTGTTGTAGACTTATTGAGCTCTTGTTTTCATTTGTTTGTCCGACTTGTCCTCTTGAAACAGAATATGCTCCACGCGCTATACTTCCTATCCTCTTGGTGAAGAGATCTTTGGTTCCTTATGGGACCCTTTCTTGCTCCATTAAGTATTGTCTTTTATTATTATTTTAAAAGGAAAACTTAAAAGATTTGGTTTTGTTCATGAAAACTAAAACTTTTAATGCAATTAGCAAATCTCATAAAAGATGCTTTTTAGAAGTTTTTATGATGATACCCCTTTGGGCTTTGGTTCACTATAGACCCTTATGTGCACTTCGTACACTTCTTGCCCCCAGTGTGGTGTGCAAAAATATTTCAAGTTTAGATTTGATTTGGTTCTCTCCAATTGATGGAGTCATCTCCTTAGTCAAGCGTAAAAAACAGTTCTTTTAAGTAAAAGATTTCAAATGCTATGAGATCATACGTTTTATGAAAAAAAAGGTTCTTTACAAAGAGAATTCATGGCCGAACTTTATTTTATTGACTGGGAAGCATAGTATTTCTTTATAGAGTCAGCATTCATAGATTTAACTAGATCTTCTTCATCCATTCTAAATAACAATAAAGCTTCTCTCGAGAACGCTTTCTTTACCACCAAAGGGCCCTCATTGTTTAGCGCCCATTTACTCTGATCTTCTCCTGGTAAAAGGCAACATTTTCTTCATTACAAGATCTCCTTCGTGGAATCCTTAAGGTCAAATCTTCTTGTCGTATGATTTCGTAACAATTTAGCCTTCATTATAACACAATAAAAATATTTCATAGAACTCATACAAACATTTTGTAATGATTCAACATTCATTATATCATAATAGTAGATCCTTCGTGAAAATCGTACAATTGTTTCGTAACAATTTAGCATTCATTATAACACAATATAATTTTTTTCATAGTACTCGTACAAACATTTCATAACAATTCAACATTTATTATATCACAATAGTAGATCCTTTGTGATTTTCTTACCAACACTCCTTGACAGTTTAGTACTAGCTATAACACAATACAGTTCGTCTCGTGGGGTGTCTTTGTTCGGTCGAAGTTTTTGATCCCGGTCGCACCACCTAACACATCAATAATCACAAATCAGCACATTCGCATATGATAGTCATATAACTCGTCACCATAGATATTTTAAGAATACATATGTTTGCATTTAAGTGTTCCACATATTACACAATCATACCATGAAATCATTACAAGTGTTTAAGACTTTAAGTCATTTCTAACATGGAAGTTTGTCGTAGAAAATTGTTAGCGAAAGCTAACTTGCTAGTAACACAGAATTCAGTAGCGAAAACTGGTTAGCTGGTGACACAGGATTCGGCAGCAAAAACTGGTTAGCTGGAAGCACAAACTTGTCAGCAAAAACTAGTTCGCTGGTCACGCTGATTCGTCAGCACAATTCATTCCTACAACTGACGCATGAAATCGTCAGTGCACTTAGTCTAATATTGGACTTGGAAATCATTGATGAAAATTGAGTCGCCGCAGACCCAAAAATCATCGGCGCGATCCAAATCTACAACTAATACTGAATTTGTCAGTGCACACACCCTACTACTGATATCAAAATCATTGACAAAAACTGAGTCGCTGCCAACTTAAAAATTGTCAGCGCGATTTAGTTCTACAGTTGACGCTGAATTCATCAGCGCACACATTTCCTACTATCGACAAAGAAATCGTTAATGAAACTGAGTCGCTGCCAATCTAGA
>Ga0325411_1000790_pt1 | contig 34038 bp, 18 predicted proteins | sample PopdelMetagenome_13_FD_206181 | JGI IMG/M metagenome (GOLD analysis project Ga0325411, IMG submission 206181) | Populus deltoides microbial communities from Bellville, Georgia, United States - Xylem-PdIQD-R4 | ecosystem: Host-associated > Plants > Phyllosphere > Stem > Wood/Secondary xylem...
TGAGGATCAAATTTAATATAATCAGCAAATAATGACATTTCTAAATTTTTCACAACTTCCGGAAAGTGTTTTCCGCCCAAATTTTCCAGGAAAACACTTTCCTGAAAACCAAGCTAAATTTTCCTTTAACTGGAAAGTGTTTTCCGTTGACCAACTTTTCTAATAGCAAACAAACACAGGAAAGTTTGGAAAGTGGTTTTCCGGAAACCACTTTCCGGAAAACAAACACAGCCAAAGGGAAAACACTTTCCTGGAAACTAAACCAAATTTTTCTTTAACTGGAAAGTGTTTTTCATTGACCGGAAAGTGTTTTCCGTTGACTGGAAAGTGTTCTCCGTTGACCAGAAAGTGTTTTCCGTTGACCAACTTTTCTAATGGCAAACAAACACAAGAAAGTTTGGAAAGTGATGAATTCTAGGAAACAAACATGCCCAAGTGAAATCAAATATTGATTTGGTGCAGGTTCCCGATATTGGATAACATTCAGAAATATCTCTGGCCCAGACTATGCGTGCTTGACCATAGAACACTGTAATCCTGGTCACTCTTTCCGTTTTAACTATTTGTCTCAAATTTGTTTCATCATAACCAAGAAACAATTGCTGACTCCATATATTATCCAAGGCAGCTATGAGCTGCACTATCATATGATACCCTTTGGAAAGCCTAGTGGAACTTCTAGTTCATTTGGAAACAATTGTGTTGTTACAAATCCAATGCCAGTTACCTTTTTAGATGGCATCAGGACTACAGAATCTGGTCCGAACGGTCACACTTGCAAACCCATAGTTGAAGAGCCAAAATCACCAATACATGAACAAGATATTGAAGATTTTCGTGGGATGAATGTATTGAAGATGAAGAAATCCCCACTATCAAACTCAATCATGAAGAGTTCAATCCAAATGGGCAAAGACTCCATAGTCCATACTGCAGTTATACGTCACAAGCTTTAGTTTCTGTGGGTACTCCTCCATTGCCAGCACCAAAAATGAAGAGTGTGATCTCTTGGCGGACTGAACATCAAGTGTAAGTAGAGATTTCTGACTCATGTCCATAAATTAGTGAAATCTTTCTATGAATACAAGTACAAGAACAAATTGTTTAGATTTAATTATTATATATTTAATTGTTCTTTTACTCTAATATACAGGTATGAACTTCCAGATAATCATGAGCTTCTGGTTTGGGTAAGTTATAGCTCCCTGTCACTTCTTTGTGATGTAATAAAATTGTGTCGGCTTACTAAAACTCGATTTCTGACTGACTTGTCTGAACAGCTCGACAAAAGAGAAAAGGATGATTCAGTACCCTTCCTTCTCTCTGTATGGCAAGCAGGTACACTTTTAATAAGATGAGATATAATTCTGAAAGATAGGTCAATGAATCCAAGTAGTTCAACAATATATTTAAAAGTTGAAGAAAATCATGGATTTAATTCACACTTCTTGGTTCTTTTTTGCTAAATGATAATTCATCAAACCTGACTTAATGCCTTATGCCAGGTGAAACTCCAAATTCAAGCCAGCCACCTGTGAAATTATGCAACTCACAAGGATCACAACTCTGTGATCAGAGAACATGTTTTGCTTGTGAAGGTATTTGAGAACAAAAAGCTGGTATAGTTCGTGGAACAATTTTGGCAAGTAAAAACTGTGTCAATGTGCATGTTCTTATTCTCAGAAAGTAGAAGATTATGTTATAAACTAAAGCAAAATAACACATGCGCAGATACCATGCAGGATAGCTATGAAAGGAAGCTTTCCACTCAATGGCACATATTTTCAAGTTAATGAGGTGAGTAGACCCAAAGAAAAAAAAGGAAAGAGAGAGTTCCAGTTGCAGGAATTTGAAGCCATCAGCTAGCCTCTAATATATAAGAGGTTCGAGCATTCGAGCGCGAAACAGGTTCTCCGAAACGTCTTACAAAGAGATTCCACTGTGCACTAAGCAGGATGGAGTAGAACGGAAGGAAAGGAGGTGGTGCTGAAACAGATGACGCTAAAGCCATCACTCTAATGCCTGCCTTATAGCGTGAACCATTAATTTGTGTTGGTTCTCTGAGCCTAATTCTTGAACATGTTGTCTTTATGCAACATAAACTACAGTCATTAGTACCGCTAATCCGAAGTCTGTATTATCGGAGAAATCAAAATATTTTACCCCAATTCTCTACAACTCATGATCAAAATGATGGTGCTTCTGTCTTGAGAATGGTTCAGCTTCCTAGATGCTTCCACATTGACCATTTTATCATCAAAGTTTTGTGGCTTAATTTAGTTGTTACTAACTGCGTTGGCTGAAGAATTTCATTGGCAGCACAAAGAAGTTACAATTAACCTACCTTATCCAAGTCCGTACATGTTTTTATATTCCTTGGACATGTTGCTTTTCTAATGAACGGAGAAGTGTTTAACAATAGATGGAATTAACTCAAATTTTGTTTAATTAGATGAAAAAAATTAAGTTAAGACTCAGGAAAAGGGAAAAAAAAGGGGTTTAAATGTTGATTATGGTTGATTTTGTAAGTATCAATAGCCCTACTGGATTGGATGGGCAGAGAGAGGAAGCTTAACAATAATACTGCCTTCCAAACTCTTTTGAATGCAAGTTGGGTTTGTAAGCCAACTTAACAAAGTATTTGGAATAAAAAAATTCTTTAGCGACAAGATGCCGAGTTTCATCCAACTAGAAAGGTCTACAAATAGAATATTTTTTTTATTTAATTTTTTTGGATTATGACTTCTGTAAAACATCAGGTCGATCAGACCCAGAATTCACTTACAGTGCCATCATTTATGCAAATAGCATTCACATTCAGCTGCCATGGATCAAAACTGTTGCAAGACAAAGCTTCAGCTTTGTAAGGCCAACCAAAGACATTGATTTATGGATGCCCTACGCACTTGAAAACTTCATATAGATATCAATCAATGCCAACCCATTTCCTAAATGCCTTGACATGCTCAAGCCTCTTGCTTTGAGCCTCTGTTCTTGCCTCTGATGCTTTTAAACTCCGATATAGATTCTTATGAAGCTTCAAGAACTCATCTTTGTACATCCACTTGTCACAGTACATATTACGCTCTTTCATATAACCAATGACCTCCATTGCTCTCTCAAAATAGCCTCCTCGGAGAAAGTTCAAATGCAAAACCTCATAGAGATCCCTACTCACCTCTAAGTTCTTGCTACCCATGTTCCTCTTGATATCCCCCCACAAGATTGTGATATCTCGATACATACCCAAAGAAGAAAACCCATCGATCAGATAAGAAAAAGTTTGCACTGTTGGTTGGATTTTCTTGTGTTGCATTCTTTTATACGTCTTCAATGCATCCTCCATCATTTTGGCCTTGCAAAAATAGTAAATGGAAGAATTTAATTCATAAACCACGGAAGGAATAGCCTTCTGTTCCTCTCTCATTTCTCGGACTAAAAAGTCTATCAGATCTGATTTACTAGACGAAGATGATGCATTATTAGCTGCTTCTGAAAGACAAGCAGTGTCAACCATCTCATGATTCTCATCAGACAAATTTACAACAAAACCAGCCTTCCTCATTTTTCGTAGCAGTGCCTTTGCTTCTTTGAACATCTCTCTACAATAATATGCTTTTAAGAGTGCCATATGCAGGGTAGAGCCTATGGGAGCCCCAGCTGCATCCATGTCATCCAAGATGTCATGGGCCATTTCCAGCCAACCTAAGCGAATGCAAGCATCAATCACAACAGAGCAAAAACTGGGCTGGCCAAGCACATGGAAGTCCTGTTGCATGCAAAGTAAAAGCTTTGAAAGATCAGTAGTTCTCCCATGTCTTCTGTATCCATTTACAAGCTTTGCCAGGGCTCTGTTACTAAGGAGAAACTTTCCACTCCTAAACATTACAAGCTCTTGTTTATGTTTCACTCTGAGGATAGAATCCTTCTGCAACAACTCTGGCATAACTTGTATCTTCAAGCCAGTCTTGAGATTGTTAGATCCAATTGGAACAAGGAGACGCTTTTCTTGGTCCATCCTAAGTTTTTTATTGGGAACAGACTCCTGGAATTTATGCATATCCAACAAAAGCTGTGCAGCAGAATCGATGTCATCGAATTTAAAGTGTAATTTCAACAAACTATCATAGAACTGACAATAATAACCAATAAAAGGAGCACCCACTTCATCAACATGATCCTTCAATTTCTTGATCTCATCCCTTTGACCATTCATTTCATGGATCTGGGAAAAAATAATGACCGAGTGTGCATCAGCAATAACACACGCCTTTGACATCAACTCAACTATTTCTTGGCCTTTAAGAGATGATTTGAACTTCACACAAGCATCAAGAACAAGGTTGAAAATCATTGCATCAGGTTTTACCACTTTGGCACGAACACTTCCTTTTGCGCTTAAATGTAGAAAACAATCACACATCTGAACCAAGAAATTTGATGCTAGACATGCTCCAATCTCCGTCTTCACCATGTGTGAAACCACTGACCATAGTATAGTTAGTGGGGGCATATTCTCCCTCTCTAGCATCACCCTTAGAATCATAGAGGCAGGAACAGGCATCTGTGCTCTAGCTAAGGAGATTGAGAGCTTTGTCAGGACTGGAAACTGAAGCAAACTAGGCTTTTCTTTCAATATTAAGAAGACCAAATCACATGCTTTTTGCAACCAGTGGTGGTCTGATGAATAGGAAAGTCGAGAAATTAACATGTTCACCATGGAACCCGTAGGAAAGCCATATAGTTTCTTGAAGTCAATAAAAGTTACCCAAGCTTCATCTACTTGATGCTCCCGCAATGCAATTTCAAGCTTCCTCAAAAGAACAACATTAGAGGAACCTCTCCAACATATCCTCCCAGGCTGACTAACACTACCACTCGAAAAATGTTGAAGAGCTTCAAGCTGATATTCTCCGAAGACTCTTTTGGAAAAAAATTCTCCACTGTGATCTGCAATCAAGGCAGTCTTCTGAATAGCTGAAGGCACAAAGACTCCAAGTGCATAGCTCAATGGGATTTTTCTTGAAAAAATTAGTGCCATCTATATTACCATTTGAGCTGCAATGCGTCTCACATCAAAATAGTTCCAATAAAAAAGAAGAAGCCCTCAAGCCAGAAAGAACTGCTCAAATGGATCATCTGTTTCAAGAACTTGACTAAATTAGACACATATTGTATAGTGACAAATTCAAAAATACAAAAAACAGCTAATACGATCATCAGATAAAAAAACAAAGGTCCTAGTAAACTAACATTTAGGCAATAAAATTGAAAATTCAGATAAAACATAGAAGTTGTTGACGAGTAAAGCTGGTTAAGTTGAAGTTCAACAGTTCAATTAAATCCAGTAAATCATCAAAGAAAAGTGAACGAATTAGAAAAGAAAATGTCCCAGAAAGTAACAAAGAAAAATACATAATTTCCGGGAAACATCACCAAACCAAGTTAAATATGTAAATAAATTTATCATCTTTGCTGATATTCGAGATGCAAGACATGTAATAAAAAAAAGGAGAGATTGTGTAGTTCAATGCGCATGGAATGGGTAAAGAGAGAGAAAAAATGAAATACCAACCTCAAATATCGCCAAACTCAAGTAAAGAAGTTACTTCCCTCCCTGTACCCACCGGAAATAGAACTCGGTTGAAGAGACGAAGTTACTTCCCTCCCTGTGTTAGCCCATGAGATGTTTGATGAATGAGCTGGATATCTGTTTTCTGGTGGATTTATAAAGCCAGAGCCCATGACTAATGGCTTCCTTTTCCATCGAGAACAAAAAAATATTTGTTTTCTTATTGCCGATTACATTAGATGATAATAATAATAATAATTTTGCTACAAGGTTACCGGGCAAAAAGACTTATTGGTTCATGCCGCAGGTTTATTTTTTATTTTCATAAAAATCTAAGACCCAAGATAATTTGGTACTGCCATAAACCCAAGAGAATTAAGTCATGACCCAGGAACGTATTAGTCTTGGGCCCTGACGTCTGACCCAAGATAATTAAGTCCTGATGTAGGACCCATTAGCCTAGGTCCAAACAACGAACCCAAGAGAAATGGGTCCTTACGCATAAAAAGGGACCCAATTCACTTGGGTCCGGCTTAAGGTCCTAAGACTAATGGATCCGCGTTAGGATCTAATTCTCTTGGGTCTGCTGTCAGGACTCATTAGACAGCGGACTCAAATGCATTAGGTCTTGACGAAGCACCCAAGAGAATTGGGTTCTTATGCGAGACCTATTAGCCTTGGGTCATAGCGTTAGGACCCATAGTCTTAGGTCAGGTGGGGATGCAATACTCAAGGGATTTAGGTCTTGACAACTAACCCAAGATAATTGGATCCTGATGCGTGACCCATGAGAAATGGGTCCTTATAGAGAACATATAATCTTGGGTCAGGTGGGGCTGTATGACCCAAAAGATTTGGGTCTGCGTTCATGCCACATCCAAGCAACTTGGATGAGGCGCCCATTTCCAGCCCCAAGTTTCTTGGGTCTAGAAAGGGATGCATGGCCCAAGTTAATAATGATAATAATAGTAGTAATTAATTTTATTCTTTAAATCAATTCTATGTTTTTTTTTATAGTAATAATATTTATTTTAAATTTAATAATATTAATGAATATAATAATATTAAACTCGCCTTATCCAAGTTCTCATAGTTTTTAATCCCTTCAAATCAAATATATGGTTTTTCTTCAATAACAATAATATTTTTCAAATTTAATAATAATAATTTATTATTATTATTATTATTATTATTATTATTATTATTATCATCATCATCATCATCATTTAGCCTTGGGTGCTGACATTGGACCCAAGAGAATTCGATCTTAACGCAGGACTCGAGTGAATTGGGTCCAGACACATGACCCATTAGCCTTGAATCCTGATGCAGGACTCATGAAAATTGGGTCATTATGCAGGACACATAGTTTTGGGTCTGGTGGGGCTGTAAGACTTAAGGGATTTGGGTCTGCGCTACTGCCACACCCAAGCAACTTAGGTGAGGTAAAATGTTCTAGAGTATGAAAATAAAATCCATTTGGTTCTGAATATGTTTATAAAGAATCTTGTGATCGAGAAATCCATGTTATACATCTCTATTATTATTTCATATGCATTTGTTATACTTAGCTTTGCTAAGAAATGTGGAATATAAAGCTTTTCTTTATCACCTGTTTCTTTTGAAAGTTTTCATCTATTGTTAAATAAACTTATTGATGAAGTTAAAAAAAATAACTTTATACATAAATTGGACTTTTCATAGTTTGTGAAATTAGGTTTCGGCTTGAAACGTGGGTAGGCTTAGTTGTTGGGCTTGACCGATGGTGGAGATTCACCTGAAAAAATAAGCCCCTCGTGGAATGAAAGACTCTCTGATGATTAAGTCACTAAGTGTTTAAGAGAAAAAAAAAATGTAAAATAAATTGTTGAAGAGAGAATGACAAGTATGAAAGCCCTCATTCATTTACCTAGTGATCTAAGATAATTATAAATCTTGGTCATGTCAACCCACCTCAGGTAGTGTAGAGGACGGTGTCACATTGATTGGTGAAAATATTGATGTCCACCATTGATTGAACAACTGTTGAATGTCAATGATACATTGGAGAAAATAGTTATTTGTCAAGAAATAAGTGTTTGTCTTATATAGAGAATGGTGCGCTATCACCATTGGCTTGAAAAGATGGTGTCTTGCACAAAACTGTATACTTGTATAAATAATATGTCAGTTAATCATGAAAAATATTGTGTGTGAATGGTACACGGCTTCGTGTTTTGACTCCTCGAGACTTGAAAAAAAATAGGTGTGCCAGAAGTAAGAATTTACTAGATGTAGTTGTTTGGATCAAGGCCCAAGCAATATAGGTATTGTCATTTGGGCTGCATACCCAAATAACAAAAAATTAATTAATTTAATTTATTTTTTCATAAAAACTTGAATATTTACCTGAAAAAATAAGCCCCTCGTGGAATAAAAGACTCTCTGATGATTAAGTCACTAAGTGTTTAAGAGAAAAAAAGATGTAAAATAAATTGTTGAAGAGAGAATAACAATTATGAGAGCCCTCATTGATTGGTCACGTCAACTCACCTCAGATAGTGTAGAGGACGGAGTCACGTTAATTGGTGAAAATATTGATGTCCACCATTGATTGAGCAACTGTTAAATATAAATGATACATTGGAGAAAATAGTTATTGGTCAAGAAATAAGTGTTTGTCTTATATAAAGAATGGTGCGCTATCACCATTGGCTTGAATAGGTGGTGTCTTGCACAAAAGTGTATACTTGCATAAATAATAAGTCAGTTAATCATGAAAAATATTCTGTGTAAATGGTACACGGCTTCATGTTTTGACTCCTCGAGACTTGAAAAAAAATGGGTGTGCCAAAAGTGAGAATTTACTAGATGTAGTTGTTTGGATCAAGGCCCAAACAATATAGGTGTTGTCATTTGGGCTGCATACCCAAACAACAAAAAATTAATTAATTAAATTTATTTTTTCATAAAAACTTGAATATTTATTTTTTTGTAACATCAACCCCCCCTCCCCCGAGCCTTTTAAACAATGTGTTCGAAAAACTTAACTAGCATAAATAGGGGAATACATTTGCATTATAAACGTTACTTTTTATGGCTACGCGTGCATGAAAATGTTACCTTGATGGATTGTGAAAGACTTCTTATAATATTTTTTAGTGTTTATGGAGAAAGATTCTTAATCATTTTAGAGTCAAACGGTCATAGGAACTCAAGACAAGCTATAACGGGGACCTGAAGACACGTTTAAATATATAAAGACTTTTTGTAAGGATTAGATATGAAAAACAATTAATATATAATGAAACAAATAACAAAAAGTTCAAAATTGCACATAAAAAACATGGTCGTATATTAATTGGTTCTATTATCTGCTAAGCAACATCTATAGGATAAGACCCGATATCAGATCATATCATCCTGGATTGATTTGCAAACAAAAGAAACAATTAATATTTAACGTAATAAACAACAACAAGTACAAAATTGCACATAAAAGGCAAGGTTATGTATTAATTGATTCTATTATCTACTAAGCAACATTCAAAGGACAAGGTTCGATATCGGATCTTACCATCCTAGTTCGATTTGTAAATAATAGACTAATTAATACACAATCACACAAAGGATGTAGTTTTTTTTAGCCACCATCCTCATAGATTTTTAGATACACGCAAAATAAATAAAAAATCTTTTTATTCATTTATTTTTATTTTTTAAAAAAATATCATATGTTTATTTGCACAAATTTCACAGCAAACAAATGCAAATCAACACAAACCCATATATAAAAATTTCAACACTAAGGTCAAACCATTATGGTTAAGATAAGTCAAAATAAATCTCAATCCTCCTAATCTGATTGCAGGATATTGATTTTCATCCTTATTTTTCCTTTTAAAATATATTCATTGCGGCTTCATACCCCAGGGTAGCAACACAATAATGTCCCAACTCTTTAAATATCATTAAGTATAAACCTATTAAAAATAACTCAAAATAAATGGTAAAATATATCTAAGGTTTGAAAATGACCTTCGAGCACTAGTGGAAAAGAATTGTAAATGTTGGCACGTGGGGCCACCCGCCATAACCACATCCAGCAAGTGGGGCCATGTGCCGCCATTATTAAAAAGCCTTTTTTGCATGTTCAACAATAGCCTTTTCTGAACTTCCTTTCTATAGTAGCAGTGAAGCTCACCGCCACCTTAGAAGATTTAATGATGTATGGGAAGTTTTAGGATTTTCTTTCTTCTTTATCTTTTATTGTTGGTTCGTTGAAGTAGGTGATGGAAGTGGTTATGGCTGGTTTGTTAGTTGCTAATGAGGAGGGGGAAAGGACTAAACATGACAAAGAGAGGGGAATAACTCGGGTTTTGGATGAGGAAGATAACTAGTTATGGAGGAGCTGCCATGAGAGGTGACTTGATCGGCGATGAGAGTGAATTGTTAGCTTTGAGTGATGATTGACATAAATCGTGATTGTTGGACTCTAACCGATGTAATTTTAGAGAGAGAACTATTTGTTTATGTTTTTCCCCTTTTTTATTTTTCTTCTTCTTTGTGAAATGTTATTTGTTTTTTTTCTTTCTTCTGTTCGCTTATCCTTTATAATCTTCTCCTTTCTTCTTTTTTTTAAAAATTTTTTTTTTATCCCTATCCACTTATTCTTTAGTTTTTAGTTTCTTGAAGAAAAGTCTAAAACTTTAATGTTTATTTTAATCTCTTTTTTCTTTCTTACTTATCATTCCACTCACTATTATTTTTATTGTTTTTTTTTCAATTTCAAGTTTTAGGTTTTTGAAATTTCATCAATATAAAAACAAGTGAAATTGTCAAAAATTATAAAATGGCCGTGAATTGATGGAATTGTATCGAAAATATATTTTTTTACAAAAAAATTGATTTTTTTTTATTTTTGAAAATATATTGAAAAAGAAGGGTAAAAATGTGAATTATATTTTAAACTTATATACCGATTAAAACAATTTTAAATAAAAAATGGAAATACACGTACTACCTATTGTTTCTTACAACTATTTAAGTATCATATATGATAATAATGATAATCCTAAAATCGAGAAATCAATCAAGCATTGTTTATCCTACCAACTTTTGTAGACTTTTTATGGCAACAAAAGTACTGCATCGAAATTTGCTCTATTCGAGAATGAGATTTAATTTTTTTTATTTAAAAATATATTAAAATAATTTTTTTATTTTTTATATTAATATTAAAATAATTTTTATTTTTCAAATTAAAAATATTTTTAAAAACATCATCTATAAACAGAGAAACAAACGTAGCGCCAAACAGCTAGTAACCTCGTAGTTCATGTCTGAGAGACAGATTTAGGTTACGCTATCTATGTATGACTTCCAATCACAAAGAGAAAGTTTAAAAAAGCCATCCCTGATCGTGACATGAAGACATAGTTTTTTAATAGCTGTGATTCAGGCTCAGTTCCACAATAGACAAATCGGCTTTGGACAAATCCTAGACTTTATTCTGTTTCCAAGTACCTGGAATGAAACTTAACAAAATACTACGGATCCTGTCAACTTATAATTAAAAAGTGTCCTTGGTTTCGGACATGGCAGATCCAAATTTGTTCTCACAAGTAGCCAAAACCTGTCGGCGATGAGACTATGGAAAGCACATACATTTTTTTTTCTATAACATTCTTCCTTAATGATTTTCTCAACTTTGGGGTTGGTTGAGGCTTTGTTGTTGTTGTTGTTCTTCAACTTAGCACCTCAAGAGAAAAAAGCTTGTAAAATCTACAGCTAACAGCAACTTTATGCTGAAACTTCAATCTTTAGTGGACAAGATGCACAAAATAAGACATAAAACCAATTCCTGCAAGTCTATTGACACTTCCTCGGCAGGCTTATCTCCAGTGTTTCATTGGGCCCGAAATCCCTGCTGGGTTCTTATTCATCAATTCAGAAACATCTTTTCACACACTTTGTCCAGATTTTCAACTGGTGAGGTGCATGGTATCAGAATTCCTTGGCTATCAACTAATCTCACTCTCTTGATATCAGATGGACGCCACACTTGACGACGACAACGCCATTGGTTATTTTGACAGACAGTTCCACCTTCTCCACCTTCCATTGCACATGGAAGCCGACTAAATGTTACATAGTTCACCCAAGAATGATATTCAGGTTTTGTATAATATAGCGGGATAAATGTTGACCAATGAAACAATCGAACATCTTTGCTCTTATTTCTAATCGTGGCAGAAGCATAAGGTAGGGGAAGTCTTCTTTCGCTAGCTCCGCAGACAATCCAGACAATCAATCGTTGAATTTCACTGTCTGGTACATAAAAAGATATCGATGATCCATCTCCACGATGACTGAACCAATCCGGTATCTCACTGTCGCAGAGGCAAATGTCAAGATGCTCGCCCTTGAACGATGCCTGTCAAAGCTTAGAAATCCAATTGCAAGAGCAAGATTGAAAGCAAAAGATAGGGGATAGTACCTGAAGAAGACTCTTCTTGAAATTATTTGCCAGTTTTCTGCAGTTGTCAACATAAATGAGTGGTTTATTTCCCACGCTTCCTAAACCCTGAATATCAGCTAGTTGTTGGCAATTAACTAGATACATATCTGGTACGTTTTTCGACTTAATAGATAATCTTTCCATGGATGTGCAATGATACACCATCAAAGAGTGCAAACTTGAGGGAAGATCTGAGATTGATAGAAGATCTGCACAATGGTACAGGCACAAAACTTGTAGCTTGGGAAGTGTATCTATGCCATTAGGCAGATTATTGAACTTGTTTCTTATGAAATTCAATTCTTGAAGTGAGGATAACCCCCCAAGATCTGTCCCATCAGAGAGGCCACAGTAACTCAGATCTAGTCTTCTCAATGAGTTTAAGCCAGTAAAAGTTGGAAGCAAAGCTCTGGGGTTTGAAATTCTTGGTGAAAGCCAAGGTAAAATATGTGAAAACCAAGATACTGATGATAAGTCATATTTGAATCCACCCAACGATAAATTACTGAGGTTCTCCAAATGTCCAATGGAAGATGGTAGTCGCTCAATTGCAGTTCCATCTGCTAGAAGTATGGTTAAGGCTTACATATCACCCAACTGCTCGGGCAATTTCTCAAGGTTTATGCACCTGGAAATGTTTAGAGTTTCAAGGCATTTCAAGTAGCAAATGCTTTCTGGAAGATTCTTCAGACTCTTGCATCCCTCCAAATTCAACAAAGTCAGGTTATCCAAATGTCCAGTAGAATGATGAACCTCAACTAAACTTGTGCAACCTTCAAGTATAATTCTCTCCAGACAAGGGAGTCCCATGAAGTGCGGTGTTGTAGAAAGGTGCACAGAATAGCTGAGGTTGAGGATTTTCAGCCTGTTGAGAAACTGATTCGAAAGAGAGAGAAACGGATCAATATACATGAAACACAACCAGCAAGTTAAATAATTCGAATTTATATTGTTAAGAAACAAAAACATATTGTATATTTCATACTTCGATCCCCTTCCAGACTTCTCTGATGTTGCTGTGCTGCATATCAAGAACTACTAGATTGTCTAGCTGGAAATCTCGCGGTAAAGATTTCAAAGGGCATTGATGCCAACATAGCCATGCCAACTCTTTGGAAAAATGCTCATAGCATCTAGTGACATGTGCTGCATTCATTTGGAGCAACCTTAAACATCTCATCTCTGCAACTGATTCTGTGCTCAAAACTACATCTTTTGATGCTTGTAAATCAAGAGTTATACCTTCCACTGCTTCTGTTCCCTACAAACACCAACTGTTGATTGGTAAATGCAGTCTATAATTACGTGGATGTAATTCCACACAGAAGTATTTATTAAAAATTCCTAGGAGAATTCTAAATTCCCTCCTAAATATTAGATAACTGATGTGTGTTTGGGAACTAGTACGAAAGTAGCCTTCATGTAAGTAAGTGTATGGGAAGATGTAGTTCAAACAGTAGAACCCAATGTGTACAACAACTTGGTGTTAAATTTTATACATGTCATGCATTGTATGGAGTTTTCTATAATTAATTGGTCAATGAAATAGACTTTGGCCAATCACTCCAAAAGATGATCAGAGATCACCTATGTGCTTTCAGAATTAATAGCAACAACCGGCACATGTTCAATAACTGAGACGAAATCCTGAATTAAACAAGTGATTAAATTAGTAAAAAATATTAATGAAATTCCAATTAATCCAGATTTATGCAAAATGCAGATATGAAAAAAATGCATAACAAAATTATGTAACGAAAAAATATAAAAAGAAAATTGAAAAGAAAAGGCACACGCTCTCAAATAACAGCACTAGTCTTTATGCATGTATTGGCTAGAGCAACCGTGCTTGTTCTCATGCATTTGTTAACTTATGTTCACAATAACATTTGGGTCTTACCATCTTTTTCCTGAGTACATCCAGCACATCCTTCTGAAACCAAAGTCTGCTGCGTTTTCCTGGATGGTTAGGTGACATTTCACGGATGATCTCCCTTCCCATATCTCGTAATAGATCATGCATCCTTAACTTATTATACCAGTTAGTTGCTATAAGTGATCTCTGCATTAGAACCTCAATACCAATTCTAGAGTGGAAACCACAGCCATCAAGTAATGTTGAAACATAATCCACGTCCATACCAATAAAGAAACATGCGATATCAAGGAATATACCCTTTTTATCATCATCATCAAGTGCATTGAAACTTAATTGAAGTTTTCTCTGAATTTGATGGTGTGGAATTTTTTTTAATTTCTTAACAGCACTTCTGTTTTCACCTATGCTTCTTTTGCACAAATAAGAACCCAAAACTTCAAGAGCCAGTGGAAGTCCTCCAACATACTGAACTACACCATTAGAAATCCCCAGAAATTCTTCTGTTGGACGATTCTCCTTGAAGGCATGTGCAATGAAAAGCTAAAGGGACTCGTCATGATTCAATTCTTCAACAAGATATTTATTGTCCACATGAAGTTGAGTTAGCAAATGTTCGTCTCTTGTTGTAATAATTACTCTACTTCCAAGGCCAAACCAATTTCGCTCTCCCATCAGTGCACCTAGTTGTTTCAACTGATCCAAGTCGTCAAGAACAACAAGAACTCTTTTGTGACAAAGTCTTTCTTTGATCAGAGCGCTTCCTCTATCAACATTATTAATCTTAAATGTTTTTGATTGTATGAGATCAGAAATGAGTTGTTCTTGTAATTGAACAAGACCATTGGGTTCTTCTGAGATTTCTTTGATATTCAAAAGACAACAACTTCCTTCGAATTCATTGCAAAGTTGGTTAAATACGGCCTTTGCTATGGTTGTCTTCCCTATACCTCCCATCCCATATATGCCCACTGTTCGGACATCATCTGTATAAATACTTAACAAGGAAACCACGTCCATAACTCGAGAATCAATACCTACTGGGTATGAGGCAACAGTCAAGTATTTGCAGTTCAGTTTATGTAAAACATCTTCAACCATTTTTTCAATAAACTTTGTTTCGTGTCTGTTCATAGAAATTAAAAATGAAATCACTAGTGACATGATAAGCACACCAAAGTGAAATTGTTACACAATTCATAAAATTATGCTAGCTAATCTATAGTGTTTAGTAACCATATCAAGCTAAGCTCATATACCAGCTAAAAATGAGGAGCAAGACATAGTTGAACTTATCTTTCCACTCCTCCTACCGGTTGTCTTAGTGTATTGTTGGATAAGGGGCTTAAGCAGTCTATTGCGATGCTGATAACTTTTAATGTTCATTGTGAATAATTGACTATGATGATACCCTTCTCTTGTCTTATCTTCTGTATTCGAAAAGAACAAATCAAATGGCCTTTTCTTCTTGTCCAGTGAAGTCTTATTCTGGACTCGCCACCATTTTCTACTAGCTAAAGCAATCTCGTACTGCGGGCAGTTCGAGTTCTTTACAAGACAGATGGGAACTGTAGCTAACAAGTGTGCCCTGAGGGGAATCCTATTTATACTCTTTCTACTATATTATATTGGCAGGACGGGCGCCAAGTTTTTAGTAGCTAGACAGCTAAGCCAGTAGTAGTTCAGTTCAGTTCAGGGCATGAAGCTACAGGTTTTATTTACTCTTGCTCCTGCCTCCTTTATTTAGGCAAATGTGAAGGGCTTGTTGAGTGGATAATTCTACAATAGTGATTCGACGAGACTCGAGAAGTTGTGAAATTAAATGGGGGTATAGATGATAGTAGGCATTTTGCAATCATTTGTGATATGTGCTCAATTATCTTGCAAAATTTATAGGGATTGAAAAACGAAGAGAAAAGAATAACCGTAAAGGATGATAGAAAGAAAAGAAGTACCCATTTTCCATTTCTTGGAGATGCCATGCAGAAAGATTTGTAGCCTCCACGACAACTTTTCTCCACTTGTTGACCATCTCAATATTTTCCTTAAACCGTTCTTCATGTCTCTTAAAAGCTTCTGCAAAACTTGCTGTCTGTTTTCTAACATCGGAGGGATCGATGTCATAGAAGATGGGGACAACAATTTGACCAATGGCACTTTTGCACGCTAGAATCTCTGAAAGTTCACCGAGACACCAAGTGGAGGAAGCATAGCCTTTTGAGAAGACCACAATAGCAATTCTTGATTCTTGAATTGCTCTTGAGATTATAGAAGAAATGTCTTCTCCTCTAGGAAGCTCATCATTGTCCCTGAAAGTACGGATTCCTGCATGGATTAAAGCAGTACAAAGATGATCTGTGAAATTCTTCCTGGTATCTTCGCCTCTAAAGCTCAAGAAAACATCATATTCCCATCTTGGTGTCGATGATGATGAAGAGAAAGATGGGTCTGAATTTTTCCTGGTAGCCATAGAACGGGCACTCATTGGTGAAGGTAGGTGTCTAATGGAGAAATTGCTTATGGTTCTTAACCTTACCAGCTGACTTTGAAATCGAGTATCGCTTTCAAAGTTGGAGTGCTGGGTTATCATATTTAATTTGCCATGCATAACGAGAATGAGCAATATTCAATATTTTTCTTGTCAGCGTTTCCAGATTGTAATCCATCCTCTTATCGAAGTTGGTTTTTTTTAGTTGTTTTTTTGTATTTTCTGAAAGAAAATACTTTTGGAAATTTTTGAGAAAGCTATTGTTAGTCAAGTTAAATTTGACACGGATTACAACTAAAGGAATAGAGTAAGAAATTGATGGGGAAACAGAGTAAGAAATTTTCAAGCTATTCTTGAATTCGGGCCTCTGGTGTGATGTGCATAGCTAGTCAGAATCCTAGATGTTTTACTACGAACAGTCCCGGGAGTGCACTTTCTTCAGCAGCTTGGGATGCGAAAGCTTCGGTTGCAATTGGGATAAACGAATCAAGATAAAACAATCGACCCTTTTATTTATTTATTTTTTTCCCAGAACTTAAGCGCCAGGTTAAGTTGCCCTTTCCGCAAGACAAAGGCTTTTGATTCTTGTCAGTATTTTTTTTAAACAGGCAGCAGAGAATTCAATTTGGCTGGCAATTAGAACAAACAAATTATACTTTACAGACACCACTTCAAGGTTTTTGCAAGGGACAAATCGGCTACCCTTATCTACATTTTTTTCTGGCCATAATATTTGCATGAATTTCTCATGGTTACGTGGACACCAGATTTAGTAATAGCCACATTCAAACAAAAGAGAACTGTGATCCAACTCTAATAACTGCTGCAGAGGTTTGACTCACTACAACATGGATTCAATAAACGACGCTTTGCGGTTGAGATGAGAACCTCAAAAACTAATTTCACTCATCAATGTTGAAAGCTTGCAACTCAGACCAACACAGTTCTCTTTTTCCCAAAAATCAAAACCTACTGTTCAATCTAATTGCAGTAATGTCCTAAGTCACTCCCCCCCCCCCCCCTCTCTCCTCTATGTAGCAATCTCATCCACCTCAGAATTAAAGACAAAACTCGGAAACGTTGTTGTGATGTCCCTGCATTAATTTCCAGAAAGAAAGAATAAAATAACTGAGAGAAGAACTCCAAAACAATCCGCAAATTATAACAAGGGTCTAAGAGATGTCTTATTTTGTACCTCAAGTAGGGGAGAGTCATTATCTTTAATAAGGATGGGTTTCTACAAACAAAGTTCTCCCACTCAGACTTGTCTATCTTCCCATCTCTATTTACATCAGCGTCCAAGAAAGTCTGTCCAAGCATAATTAAAAACTAAGTCAAGAGCTTCTAGGAAATTGAAAAATATAACAAATGCTCGAATATCATAACAAAAAAAAAAAATATCATCATGCACTGAACATAGCTCAACAAGACATGACAACCTTTTTGCTTTATGGTAGGTATAACAGGTGTGGACCCAGATCCAACCGACCTAGAGAGATTTTCCAGTTTCTTGGTCTATCATAATCAACTTTAACTTTTCAATTGCTTTTTAAATTGTTAAACAAGATCATAAATTTGATACTATTTTGCCACTACATGGCAGCCCTGGATCCCAATCTAAACAGATGAACAGTTTGTTGATCCTAAATTAATAGCAAACTAGCAAAATGCTGAGAGAAGGTGAATCGGTTAACTTAAAAGAGACATGTAAAATCCAAAGTAATCCAGCAATAATTCACCTTATCAAGAATTATCTCAACAGTCTCATCAGCCAACTTCATTTCTGATTCACAGAGAAGTGCAATCAACATTTGCTTAACCTGTCAAACAATTACAAACAATGAGCAGGCCGGCATGTAGTTTCAATAAAAGGATAATCAGATGAAGTAACAAGTCTGGGAGATGTGTTGAGCTTTCTCTTCAATAAGCTTTGTATTTTTTACATAATTATTTCACTTAATGATAAGGAAAGCCGTAGAGAAATCTCATCGAATTGAGAAAAATGTCATGGCCAGATGACAAAAAGAATTATTCCGAATCAGAAGAGTGCAAGAGTTATTGAATTCATACTAAGGAACCAAATTTTAGTCCCTCTTTGATGATTTAAGCTACAGTTAGTACCATTGAATAGTAAAAATGACAATTTCAAAAAGCATAGAAGGTTATTATTTATCTGAGTTGTATATCATACAAAGAGACCACATCCTCCTAATTTATGGGTAAATCAGATACAAAATTACGCTCTTAACTTTTCAGATACACCCAGCCACAAAGTGGATGCAAATTCTAAATGAATTACTGTGAACAAGGAAATTAGCCACAAAGCAGCAAAATATCAACACCCAAGCCTCATTAACTAGCCAGGTTGTCAAGAACTGAACCTAGAATAAACTCAAACCCTGACCGAACCATACCCTCTACTGATAATCTAAATCCTCTACACATCTTCAGCTGTGAACGTTCAGATATGGAAGCAAAAGTGGCAGGTAAAAGAACAACACAAAGAGAAATAATAGTCAAGGACCATCTTTGCATAGGACTTCTGTTTGCCCTGACACTCAGGGGGGGGGGGGGATTGTTTGCCAGTATCTAGTCATGCGCATTTCTCTCATTGCACAGGTAAAACTAAGAATTCTAAATCTCGCTCATAAAATTCAAAAAATGACCATTCTCATACCTCTTGGCGCTCAATGAATCCCGTGTTATCCAGATCATATAGTTTAAATGAGACTGCAAGAAATTCCAAACAGTAGAAGTTAGTGGACAGAAAAATGAAATGAAGCGAGGTCATGCAGAATACAAAGACAACTGCAGTTTATTCAATTGAAAATCATCACAAATATGTATTCAACTTACAGTCTAACTTGTCTTCTTGTGAGGCATTGGGATGGAAGACATTGAGTGATCTAACAAAATCACTGAAATCAATTACTCCCTTGTGCTTAACATCAAACAGCTCAAAAATCTGCATGCAGAGTTGTTTGAATATCAAAACTTATCCAACTGAATGAAATGAGATGAGGGCATTGTTTATAATGCTGGTTATGACGAAAATACAAATCTTACAAGGTGTTTTTAACTTACTGCAATTATTAGTTGGTTCTTCTTATAGTCTTATTATTAATATAGAGAAAAAAGAAAAGTTAAGTAGCTCGCCCCATATATAATTTCAGGACAGAGCCATGTCCACCATGTACAATTGAGATAACAAAAACTGTAGTGCAGGTCAGGACAAAAAGAAAAAATCACTTTTTAAACATTATACTGGGTTATTTCTCTGTTCAAATATTGTTTCTTCTCAATAGAGAAACTGAAGATAAGATAGGTACCCTATTTGCAAAGAGATTCTCTTTCTTTCTGTTTTTGAAAAGAGCCAACTGAAACTCTTCCTGCATAAACAAGAAAATACTCACTGCCATATTTTGCATTATAATTTCCACACGCTCTTTGATCTGATAATGCCAGATGAACATCCAACAAACATCACAGTCATATTAATCATGCATAAGCATATGTATTATAATGAATGGTTGAAAATATGGATAATTTGGATGAACGCAAGCACAGATAATTTGGGTCTTGTGTACATATTATATGTGTGACAGAGATTAACCTAATATGGTTGAAAAGGGAAAACTATTTACATAAGAGAGTGTGCTGCTGAAAATCATTAAAGATCACTATCATTAGTAGTGACATCATCGTGATTAGTATTAAAATCAAACATTCTACCATCTGTGACCAATTGTAGCATTAATCAGTGCATAGCATCCTCTAGGTTAAACAGTTCTGCCTACATGTCTTCAAATGAGCTTCACATCACACTATGTGAGCAGAAATGGAACCCAACTTCAGAAACTCTATTTCTTGAATACTATCAAATATATAATTCTAAGTTCTTCTGTTTTTTATCCCGTGAAAACACAGGTTAAAACAACAATTCAGACCTTCACTTGGAACTATTCAAGTCGAAAAGACAGCACTCAGGAGTAGCACAAACTGAGACTGCCACGTAAAGAACCTTAAAAGAAAATGTACAGAAATGGACCATCTTTGCTGAAGAGAAAATTTCAGAAAAAGAATAGGTAATGGGAGATGAGGAAGAAAAGAGTTTTGGGTTCAAGACACCGTTAATGATACCTTGCTTATTAACCCATCATCAACCACGGAACTGCTAATACTCTTGTATAGTTCAAAAAGTGCTTCAACTTCACTCACACTAACTGCAGGATCAAAAAATGGCATACATATCAAAGACTACACCTACAAATTAACAAGCATGCAAAGGTGAACGTAGAGATGTGTCAATGCACGGGTCTCAATCGCACACAGACACAGCAATAAACAATGAAATGAAAAGCATGCTAACTTGAGATACTGAAATTTCATACCCAAGACTTTCAAGAAATAAAAAATAATAATTCGGAATATAATAATAGTTTTTTATATAAAAAAAATTACAAAATTAGATAATAAACGAACCACAATTCAACATAATTGGGGTTTATGATCTCCAAAACAAAAGAAAGTTTTCTCAATGGCCAAAAGAGGGCCACACATGTGACAATACAGCAATTATAGCTGAACTGTTTTGAGTTCACAGCACTCAAAAACTTGAAAAAAAAATGATTTAGAACCATGAGTTTGCAACCCCATGAATGAACAGAGTAAAGAATAAGAAAGGTAACTTACAAGCTGTTTGTGAGGCAAGGGCAACAGGGTCCTCGTGTCCAGGGAACTGTCTTGCTACTTTAGAACTAAAACAGCCCATTTACTGGCAGAAAAGGGTGGAAGCAGGGAGGCGGCAGCCAAATACCAGACTTTTAAAGCCTAGCCTTCACTGACTACAATTCATCATCAAAATCATCTTTTTAACCTTGCAAGTTTCAAAACCCTCCATGTTGAAAAGATTGGCACCCACACAGAACAAAATTAGTAATGCAAATAACTCCGAGTAAAAAGAGCCCATTTTTCATTTCACTTTGATAAACAAACAAAAAACCCAGGTCAGCAATTTCTGTTTTTCGATCATTTCCATCGAACACAATCATGCTTGATTGAATTAAAATAAAAGAAGAGTAAAAAGCTTTAGATTTCACTCGCTGTAATCAACAAAACTATTCGACTCAATTTATATATAGCTTTCACCGGCTAGAATTCAATACTTACAAAACACAATTAACGTAAAAAAAATAATCATTTCAAAAAAAGAAACGATATAAACACAAAACTCTTCTTTTCCTCGCATTTCTCTGGGACCAAAAAGAAAAGAAAAGATAACAAACAAACAAAAAAACAAAAAGAAAGAAAAGCACCAGAAACCTACAAGTCAGTAAAGAAAGAAAAAAAAATCACAATTACACTTGATTAATTACAAGACAAGAAGAAATTAGAGAAGCAATCACAATTTAGACATGATTAATAAAAGGACAGAGGAGGGAGACTTACCAGAAGCAAGAAGAAGAAAAATGAAATCTTGAAGTAGAATGGGAGACAAAGGAACTCCCCACGGAGGGAGAGGGAGAGGGAGAGGCAAATATAAATTAGCTTAGCTGGAGAAAAACAACTATACAGAGAGACAGAGAGAGAGAGAGAGAGACGTATTGTGGAGGGGTGTGACAATCTGTGTTACTAACTATACTATATAGACCGTAATCAGACGGCTACTATTGATTTGTATCGTTTCATCACAGAACTCGCCGTGAATGTTTCCCCCTGTTTTCTCTTTGACCTTTTTTTCTCTCTCTCAACTCTCAACAAAAATATTTAAAAATAATAAGAGAAAAGAAAACGATGCGGCGAATTTTGAAATTTTGACAAAAATAAAAACAAACAACTAATGTGTCCGAGCGCTTGATGGCGCGGTGGAATAATAATTTTAATAAATTTTTGAAAAAATATTTTTTATATTTTTTATTAATTTGATTTCAAAAATAAATTTAAAAAATATAAAAATATTATTTTAATATATTTTTAAATAAAAAATAATTTAAAAAGCAGTAGACCGCCAGATACAAAAGGAGAGCTTTAATGATTCGGTACTGTTTATTTTTGCGTTTTAAAAATATTTTTAAAAAAATTTAAAAATTTTTAATTTTTTTCTTCACTTTAAATTAATATATTTTTTATGTGATTAGATCATTTTAATATGTTAATATCAAAAATAATTTTAAAAAATAAAAAATATATATTATTTTAATATATTTTTAAATAAAAAACACACTAAAAAAACAAACCCCACTTAACTTTTAACCGAACTCAAAAAAGTAAAAAAAAACGTTGGAATATACTCCGCTTTCTAGGATTCTACTTTTCCTTTGGTTGGTTGGGCGGTTGACTTCGTCGCTGCCGACCTAATCATGGTCTCATCTCATAGATTAAACACTTAGGAAAGGAAAGGGGATCACATGAATATTCAATTCCATATTAACTGTTTCTTTTTTTGGGAATTTTCATCTTCTCTCTTTTTTTTAATCTATTTTGACAGCTCCGCCTTCCGCCACCGTTCTTCCCTGCAGGCATCTTAACTTCGATTTAATTTAGAGGCTGCGTTGTCATTGTGACTAGAGCTATAGTTGTCCATAACTTAATTGTAGTTGTAATTAAACAAAGATTAAAAATTAAAAAAAATAGACTTTTACAATATTTCACTTTTCACAGCACAATAAAATAACTTTATTACTTTTAAAAATAAAATAAAAATAACATAAAAACTTTTCATGACAAACTTGTAACCACGCTAATTAGGATTGAGTAAACCTGAGATATCTCACCAAACCCGCGACTCAAATCATGTGATTAAAATAACCTGATCAAAAAATAAAGAGAATTATAAAGCTTTTTTTCTTTCTAAAAAAACTCATATTAACTTTTTAATCTCGTGACCTGATTCATTAAACCCGAAGTATTCAATTTAAAAAAATCATGAAGTCCAATTCTCAATTAATTATATATTGAAAGATGAAATTGAAAAAAGAATTTCAACTATAGAAAAGAATTTTTAAAAAATAGCAATTAAAATAATGAGAATCAAAATTAAAATACAAAATAAATTTTATATTGAATTAAAGGGTGTGATAGAAAAAAAATCAATTTAGAAAAATGACAAAAAAAATAGAGGAATGAGGCTTAAAATTGACATAAAAAATAAAAAATAATGTTAGAATTAAAGGCTGGAATTGAAAATTATAATAGCATTTATAAAAGGGCCGGGAAAAAAATAGAGATCAAAACAATAAGGATCAAATTAGAAAACACAATATCATCAATTTGAATTGAATGATGAAATTGAAAATCAATAAAACTTTTATAAAAGGGTTAAGGCAAATTGAATGATGAAATTAGAAAACATAAAACTTTTATTTTTAGATGTCACGCTGCACTTGCCGCCTAAATGGTATGGACGCTTCTTACACACCTCTAATTGTGCCACACGGTCACTTCCTTTTTTGTTTTTTTATTTAGCTAAATATAAAAATGCCTCTAAACTGGCTTTCTAATTACAAAAAACATTCAATGACCTCAAGCTTAATTTTTTTTTTATTTTAAGAGTATTCTCGTCATTTTACTACGCATTTTTATTTGTTATTATTTTTATATTTGATCAAATACCAAATTGTCCCTTAACTTAAATTGCAAAAATAAAAAAATCATTGTGAAATTATAAAAATACCATTTGACACCAAGTTTAAATTTTTTACTTTTAAGGATATTTTGATTATTTCAATTATAGAAAAATATTTATTTGACCATTGTCAATTTAAAAATGACATAAATTATGTGAAGGGACTTTAATATTCTAATGAATTATGTGAAGAGAATTAAATATCCTTAAAATCAGTGCAATATTTTTTTAAAAAAAAAATATGTCAACATTGTAATTAAATCAATAGCTGGCTGATTTTCCTAGGAAAATTAAGTTTTGTTAATTCGTCACACACGGACGGTAAAATTGAACACCACTCATGATGTCAACAGTTCTTTTTTCTTCTATTATTATTTTTTTTTCCGCCTCTCCTCTCTCTCTCAAGATCACAAAGTATGGGTTTAGTGGTTAATAATATGAGAGTGGAGGTGTGAATGGTCCCAGATGAAAGAAGACCATGTATTATTTTGAACACGAGCTTTACTTTTCATTTTCCTTTCTGGCAGTTTGAATGAGGGTGTGGCTCTCAAAATTCAAATCTGGACACTATATATATATATATATATATATATATATATATATATATATATATATATATATATATTTGTTGTTATCTGGAAATAGTTTGTGTTCGATTTGGTGACTTAAATGAAAATATTCTTTTTTTTTTTTTTTTTTTTTTTTAAAAATGAAAATATTCTTATAGCATTTAATTAAACCATGATTTTTGCTTCTTCGATAACGAATGGATAATAAAAATTAAAAAAATAAGTACTGCTGTGTAAATGTTAGCTTTACTTTAAGAGTCCGTTTGTTTTACGTTGTTGCTTCTACGTTTGAAGCAACCACATCAAACATTATGTTTAGTTATGTAAAAAATATAATTTATTTATGGTGGGATCCATGATAATTCACGCTTTGTACGTGATTTTGGTGAAGCAGTTCTTGGCTGCTTTTCCATCATCATCTCATGGAACAGTGCAATTCACTTGCACTGTTAACGTGAAAAGTTTTTTTTTTCCAGTGTGTTTATTTTTTGTATAATTTAAAAAAAAACTAGTTTAAAGTGAATTAAATTCACTCGCATTGTCATGTAAACAATACTTTTTTTCCCCGAAAAACTAGTGTAGAGTGAATTAAATTCACTCGCACTGTAATATCAAATCAATTTTATTCATAATAATATTTTATCTAATTTTATTGCATGCTCAAAAAATTATGAAAATTGTAGTTCTTACCGGATGAATTTTATACGTAATAGAATTGTAAATGGTTTAATGGAATAATAAAAAATACTTTATATAAAGTATTATTTATTTCATGATGTTATAGTAATAATTAAATCTACAATATTTAAATTAAAAACCATCAATATTAATATATATTTTTTAAAATTATTTTATAACCTCAATTTCAAAAATATTTTTAACCAAACACATTAAACTATTTTTTGTTCAGCCTCAATTTCAACCACAGTTTTAACCAAACACGTATTTTTTCAAACCGATCGCAACTAAAAATACTTTTTATAAAATAATTTTTTTCAAATTATAATCACAATAGTTAGTGCAATATCAATCACACATTTTTCCAATTTGCGACAAGAAAATGGTGGAATAATGACATATCGGTTTTTTCTTCTTTATTTTCTTTTTAAATTTGATGATAAAGAATATTTTCGGACCATTTTATACGTTGAACAAGACTAATATTTATTCGAACAATTTTAAAAACTCACCTCCTGTATTGACTTGATATACATAATAAAATTAATAAATTCACCTGAATGGCTCTAAAATCTAAACACAGAAATCCATATATATATATATATATATATATATATATATATATATATATATATATATATAGATGGAACCCTTAAACCCGTCACAAAAGCCGGGAAGCTCTAAGCTTTTTCTCTTTTTTGCTTTTCTATATTACGATATATGGTTTTTTAAAAATTTTAATTTTTTAAATTTGTTTTAAATTGATTTATTTTAGTGTTTATGAATTGTTTTGATGTGCCATTATCAAAATTAAATTTTAAAAAATTAAAAAAATATTATTTAAATATATTTTCAAATGAAAAATAGTATTAAAAATACATATTTTTTAATCTGTGTTAGAGATAAGAGATAAACTTAATGAAAAATAACAAAGAGAGTAAAAATTATCAGTTGAGCAACTTTTCTATGAAAAAACTTGTATTTCTTAATGTTAACATGCCACTTTTGATAATAGGGATTCAATAGTGATGATTTTTTATTTAATTATTTTTCAAAAACAATTGGGGGGTTTTAGGGATATTAGATAATTTGGGAAGATTTCTATGATATTTTAAAGTAAAAATAAATTGAAAAATAATAAATTTTTACAACTACTATAATAGTGGATGGATTCTGAATTATCGATCATTCAGTAGACAACATGTCATTTATTTCTTGTTTTATTCCACCCAGAAAATGAATTCCAGACTTGATCATGTCACTCTGTCGATTGTGCAAGAGGATGGGAGCATCTCTTCCTTGATTATTGCCCCTATAACTTCTTTTACATTTTGGAACAATGCTAGCATCTTATAGCTAGCTACGATTTCAGTCAGTTAATTAACCACCGACAAATGCTAGACAACTTGTTTTTTAGCTAGACAGCACGGACCGAGTGCTTGGCAACTGCATCAAATTGTCCTAGACAACATGTTCTTACACCATTATTACATGCTGATTCGTCGCCATTCATTTATTATCGAATTACTGGTATTTCCAGCGGATGAGACTTGTAAGTTCTCTCCAGCTGATCACATGCCCTAGTGGAGATCTTTTGGAACGCACATGAAAACACTATGAATGCATTATTAAGGCGATGGATTCGGCAACTTGAGGACAAAGGCTCTCATGAAGGCGTTGGGATCATTTATAGCATAGAACACCGTCTCTGAGAAACCAACAAATTAATATCATCCTAATTTTTCCCCATCATTTTGTTTTTTTTCCAATTTGTCAACTTCCTTTGGAGTGCAATTGTGGGGTGGAATCAAATAATGGATGGGTTTGGGTTTATATAAATTTTATCAAATCTATTTGACCAATTTTTTTTTTAATTTATATGGACTTGGATATTTGATCATATAGGTTGAATTTCTAAACTAATGATTAATTTGTTTTTGAATAGGTCTATTTTATTATTAACTTTTAATTCTATATGGCATAAACATAAAGATTATAAATTTTAATAAAGTACGTGTATTGAATTCCTTTTATCTCACATGATTTGTCATCTTAAAAATAAATGAAATAAGTGCACAATCCAAAGTTATATATAAAAATAGAAAATTTATATTTCAATTAACATATCAATCTAATTGGATTCATTATAGATAAAATTAAATATGTAAGAACAATTTTAACTAATCAAAATGATATCCAAATCTAATTTTATATAAGAAATTAAAATCACGTATTTTATATGATAAATGTTGAGGTTATTAGAATCATGTGGAAGTTAAATTTAATGAAGTGATTGTGCAAACTCATTAACAATGAAGTAATACCTGAGTATAACCCTGAGAGGTGTAACTCAACTGATTAGGCCCTGAATTTGCTCTCTAGATGTTATTAGTTCGAATCTCACAAACCTCAAAACCATTAGAGACTTACATGATCGTTAACTTCAGAGCCTGTGGGATTAGTCGAAGTACGCGCAAGCTGACCAGAATACCCATGATAATAATAATAATAAAAAAAAAAAGTATCACCTGATTATTGGTTATGTTCCTGCCATTTTCATTTGCACTTCGAACCATCATTTACTCTCTTCAGAGCCATTTGCATACGAGCTTTAATGCTATGTTTAGGCATAGGTCCAAGAATTAAATCAGATGATTTCTCAAACAAATAAAAATAAATAAGTTTATGAAGTTAGTTGGGATCCAAATGTCGTAATAGAATTGTTTGATTATACTGATAAAGAAAAATCAATTAATAACTTACTGTCTTCTATATAAGCTCTAATATTGGTCATTATTTAGAATGTACAAATTTTAATACCAATAATAGACTGATTTTATGATAATCTATTACACAATGATCATACTTATTTTAATTTGTTTTTATATAAGTCTGGTGATTATATTTGATTAAAATACCTAATCAATAATTGTTAATTCTTTTATATTCCTATGATAAAATAAATGTTAGCTATAATATGATAAAAAAAATGAGCAATGCTTTGAATGATTTTTATAATTTATTATATGAAGTGGAGTATAGTAAAATATATTTAATGAAAGATACGTGAGAAATAAGCTTGTTTTTTTTTAAATTTTTTAAAAAACTAAATTATTTAAAGTATTTATGAATTCGGATATTGTTGGGGACAAAATAAAGACAATAATGAATCCTACACTTTTGACTTTTGAGTCAACGATTAACTTGGCGACACAGACACGTGCTTGGTGTCCACAACTTATTTTTTCAAAAAAAAATATAAAAAATATAATTAATCTTCAGATTCTCAGAGTGTTGTGGGAGCAACATCATTCATTTGAAATCCATTCCCTTTATCCCATGTTTCAGTCCATCAATATGTTCGTTGACTTTTTGCGCCCAGTAATTATTATTTTTTTATAACCATTTTTCTTATTTTTTTTTTAAATTTGACACTATATTATGAGAAACACTCAAAGCATAAGCATTGTCCCACGGAGAGGACAAGATCCTGTGATTGTTATTCTCTTCCAGTGAGTGTTTGTTTTTATGTTTTGATATACTTTTAAAAAGTTTTTTTTTAATTTTAAAAAAAATTAAATTGATAGTTTTTTAGATTTTTTTATGATTTTAAAGTAAAAAAATTGATTTTCTTATGATTTTTTAATATATTTATTAATATTAATTCTCTCTCTCTCATTAATATTAATTTTTTTGTTGCTTTTGTATATAAAAAATTGCCTTGCGTAAACCTTTTGATTTTCTTTTACGTTTTTTTTTTTCAAAAAAAAGTTGTTAGTGGAATTTGTATGTTGGGATCTATTGGCTTACAAAAGAAGAGATAATACAGAAGAGGTATTGCCTTTCGTTTTGCCTTCAATGATTTTTTTTGTTGAATAGAAATCTAATAATGTTAGTTTCCCCTCGGTGACATAAAAAATCTCAATATTAATATCAATTTAATATTTTTAAATAAAAAACACTTTAAAAAATAAGAATTACCACCATATAAAACGAGCATGTAACGTTTTTGATATGAAATGAAGGTGTAGAATTACATAATACTATATAATAAAAAGAAATTATAAGGTTATGATATTGTTCATTCACGGTTTCATATTTTGCCAGTCAACATGTTGGCAGTGACGACCTCGTCTATTTTAGATAATAAGGGTGTTTAAAACATGCAGGTCTTGGCTCAGAAGAACAAATGCCAAGGCAACACCATAGAAGGTTAGCATTACCAGAACGAGAGAGGTTGACATCTTGGATTCTCCAATATTATAAATTTGTCATCGTGGAATAATCAAATAATCTATTTTTATTTTCCAAGCCCTTCTTCCTCTGTCCTTTTCTCGAATGTTTGAAATTATTTTTGACACGACAACTCAAAAAAAGACAATTACAATTACCTGATGTTATAATGGATGATCCCCTCGGTAACTTGTAAATTCTCCGTCCTTGGAGGTATTTGCGTCGAGTATCTTAGGGAATAATAGAAGTTTTTTAACATGATATTAAAGTTTTGATAGTCAAGCAGTCATAAATTTAAATCTTATTATTTTTATTTATTTGATAAAAATTAAACATAAAATAATGTGAGTTTATATAAGTTTCAAGTCTAAAAAGCTTTTACTTGAGGAGGGTGTTAGAGAATAATATAAATCATATCTTGGAGCCTCACCTAACAGCTTAAGCTATTGGATTGAGATGATTTTTTGACATGATAGTGGTTGCTTTTTAAGATAATTTTTATTCGAAAATCCATCAAAATAATATTTTTTATATTAACATATCAAAATGATATAAAAACATTAAAAAATAATTTAAAATATTATTAAAATACAAAATCAAACTCGTAATGGGTGAAGCTTGATATCAATTTATCTTATCAGGTTATTTTAGAGATTACGTTATAGATTTGGCAGCTTATAATACTAACTTCTGGGTCTCTTTAGATGATGATGAGATCAACAGAGTAATGAACACGAAATATTCTTTTACCAGACACGAAATAATTTGAGGATTCTTCTGGTACCTTGAAAGTGGGTGGTGCTTGAGGTATCTTGCGTGCCATCTGCCACCGCCTTTTGACTACCGCCATTTCCTTTATGCACTTAAATCTCCCTTTTTGACATGTTGAAAGCCATTTCGACAGCCACTTCGCGAGGCACGTTTAGAGCCATCTGGTCGCCGATCGAGAGCACAGCCAATCAGTTCATGCGAAACTGCTCTCCCAATTCTCTGCTCTGTGGTAAAGTATGCAAAAAATCATCATTTCAAGTCTTCTAAAAAACAAAAATTGGAAGAACAAGACAAGAATTTCATTCTGGGATAAATATTGAATTGATTTATATCTATTGAAATAATATATCAAACATAATTTCATTCATTCAATTATCATTAACTTTGATTGTTTATAAAACAAAAAATAACCATGAAGGGTTGTTAATATATATATATATATAATCCATAATATCATATGAAAACAAATTCAAGTCAAGTGGTATTAATAAAATAATCTTCTAAAAAATAAATTTAGATCTTTTATTTAAATAAATTTTAATAAAAATCATCTTAACAATTAAATCCCTTTAAAAAGGAGTTAGAGATCTAGACTTGCTCTTGACCCAAAATAAAAGGGCAGACGTGCATGTCTTTTTATTTTAATTATTTATTTATTTCATAGTTCTTTTTAACAACTAGATGATGTATCTTTGGTTCGGTCTCTAACCATATCATGTGGTTGAAAAGTTGGATATCTAATTTTTTAGATCAAAAAACCTTATTTTTAATTATTTTGTTTTACACAAAAACATCTAAAATATTATTATAAAAATCAAAATAAACTCATTTATGACCTCAAATTAATCAAAAATTATTTAAAAATAAAAATCAACTTGAATTCAAAAAACATTCCAAGCCCATATTTACTTTCATAGGCAATATAAAGGCTAAAGAACATGGTTATAAAACTCGACCTGAGTCACGGCTCTGAAAGGTTAGCCCAATTTTTTTTTTTAAAAATCAAAATAAAGTTTTTTTAATATAAAAAAAACCAATGAGTTGAGGGTTGGATTTTACCTTGAATTTTTCTAATTTTAGATTGGATCAAGCCAGGTCACTCCTTTTATTTTTCTTCAACTTAGACCTTTCTAGGGCTTGGATTGGTAGGGTTATGTGTAGACCTGGGAAGCTAGTTAAGAATTTATAATTAAGTAAAAAAAAACTCTAATAAAACTTTTTTCATCAAATATAATTAATTGACACTAAAATAAACTTTATTTTTAGCTAGAATTAAGCCAACTAACACCTTTTTTCTCCTCTCTCTTTTCCAAATACCCCCTCTTCACTCTCCCTTCTCCTCTTCAATTCAAGTGGATTAAAAAAATAAAAATCTCATTAAACAAGATTAAAAATGAAAAAATCTGGAAAACAAACTCGGTGACCAAAAAAGCTAAAAAGACGCCTCATCTATAGTAAAAAAAAAGAGTGAGAATTTATTTTAAAGTCCATTTTGATCTTAAAAGTTTTAATTATGTTTAATTAAAAAATAAATTTAATTTTATCAAATTGAGCATCGATTTAATGCCAAGATTTTTTTTCAACATTGCAAGAAACCCTTGTGAAGCCAATCGAAACAAATTATCGATCATAATTTTAAATAAAATAATTTTGAAAGGATAAAATTAAAAAAAATAGATAATTAAAGAATCGGAAAAGAAAAGGCAAAACAAATAATGGAAGAAAAATTGGAATAAACTACGTACAATTGCTAATTAATAAAAACGCTCGTCTGGTTCGTAGAAGAGAAGCTTGGCATTGTCTTCATCTTCTTCTTTTTATTCCTTTGTAGCTTATAAATGTACCTTTTTTTTTCTTTTTCTTTTTTGCAATGAAGAAGTTTGAAATAAACCGACTATATATTACTCTCTTCTTCTATCTCTAAAGTTTCGTTTCTTTGTCTGGTCACTAGCTTATGTTTATTTTTATATTGAAAAAGCATTTTTAAAAAATTTAAAATTTTATTTGCTTTAAATTAATTTTTTTATGATTTTGTATAGTTTTAATATGTTGATGTTAAAAATAAATTTTAAAAATTTATTTTAATATATTTTTAAATAAAAATAATTTAAAAAATAACCACACCTATAATTTCAAAAACTTTTTGTTTACGGTCTTCTTTGCAATAAACTCCATTTGGACGGGAGAGAGGCTTGCCGAGTCAAAACCAGGTGACAACAACTTGGGTTGGGCTATCGTCTTTTTCGTTTTTGCCGGCGCAGTCAAGTTTGTAAAGCTCCGAGCCTTCCTTCATCCAAAGCGGATTAGGCTTTAGCAGTGACTTTACCAGGTTCCAACGTTCTTGGAAGACGTCATCAAACTTGTTAGAGTTGGACCATCTCCCTTTCATTTCAAACCCAAATTGATTGCATCCTTGATTTGGGTCCAAAGTCCCTCTACCAACTAAAGCCTTGATTCGTCTGACTTTTGACTAAATCGGGGGTCTTAAATTAAAATGTTGTATTTTTTAAATTGTTTTTGGTAGTGTTACAGCATAAATTAAAGAAAGAAAGAAAGAAAGAAAGAGCTCGTGATTCTCCTATCTTTGTGTTTTAAGATATTTAAACGTTTTATTATAATTTAAAACTTGACTGGAGGTGAATTTAATAATATATAGTTTGAATTTATAGTAAGAATAGCACAACTAAAAGAAGGAAGGACAAACTGAAAAACATAATTAAAATGTGTTGCCAAAATTTAATTCATGTGGAAATTCTCTTTTTCTTCCTTTACAATTCATTTAGTTTCTAAAATTTAGTTTTGACTTAAAATTTTATTTTGTTTATTTTTCGGTTATAAAATTATTAGTTGACCATATTTCTACAACAACAAAAAATCATTCATGATTTCAACGAGTTTCATTTAACGAGAAAAGTTATATTAAGATATTTTTTAGCCCTCGTTTTACAGGAAAACATAGATCAAAGTTGAGAAAATAAATTTTTTTTTTCAATTTAATTACATTTTTTAAATTGATTTTATAGATATTTTGAGTTGAAATTAGTTATACTAACACTCAAATAGTGTTTCTTAAGTGTTTTTAAGCGAGAATACATTGAAAATGATTTTTGGAATCTAAAATGCCCTAACACAATTTTCAAGTTACCATTTATGTGGCTACAATTTAGCAAGTAAATAACACGTTGTTTGCAATTTTTATTTTTTATTTTTTTTCAAAAAAAAAAGAAAAATAACACGTGGCTAAGGGAGCCCACATGCCTAACCATTATTTTTATTTTTTATTTTTATAAAAAATAGATAACATGTCATTTATTTTTTTTAAAAAAAAATACAGAACGACAAGTTGTTTTTTTGCCTAAAAAAATTTAGTGTCTTATTTTTATGGTCCAACCTGCTTTTTAAATTTCTTTTTGTATGAGATGTTTTTTAATGTGTTAATGTGAGAAAAAAATTTATAAAAAATATTATTTTAATATATTTTTAATTAAAAAATATTGTACACTATATTAACAAATGCAATATTTAATTACCTCCATTAGAATTCAAACTCATGACCTCAACTCAAGGACTCGTGCGCTCCAACCACTGAACTTTTATTAAGTAAATATTTAACATAATATATTTAATCGGTTTAGTATTTATATAAATAGTTAAACCAGCCTTGTGTTTTTTAGTTGTATTGATAATAATAATAATAATAATAATAATAATAATAATAATAATAATAA
>Ga0325411_1000791_pt1 | contig 33992 bp, 29 predicted proteins | sample PopdelMetagenome_13_FD_206181 | JGI IMG/M metagenome (GOLD analysis project Ga0325411, IMG submission 206181) | Populus deltoides microbial communities from Bellville, Georgia, United States - Xylem-PdIQD-R4 | ecosystem: Host-associated > Plants > Phyllosphere > Stem > Wood/Secondary xylem...
ACACCTTGGCTAAAAAATAAGGAAAATAAAGTTTGAGACAAAAATTGATTTTTCCTTCTAATTTTGGAAACTAAAGGGACCAATTATCTATAATTTATAAAGTATAGGGGCTACGTTAAATATTTTGCCCAAAGTTTTTAAAGCCACTTGTTCCTTATGTAATTTATACTTTGGTCCCCTTTCTTTTAATATTATCCTCCCATGACAAATTGGCTTATAATCTAGTCCAATAAGGGTCAAATTTAAAAAAAAAACTGAAAAAACATCGAAAAAAAGTAAATTCATAGTGCTATATGAGGGGATTCATAATGCATTTTGCACAGTGTATGCCCCCACGAGTTTTAGTTTTTTAGTTAATTAATAAATAAAGGATATTATTGTGTGAGTTTGATGGATGTTATACGTTGATTCATTAGGAGCGAAGAGATAACTAAAGTAAAATACATAAATAAAATATTTTATTTTATTTCATATCCTTTGATTAGGATTTGATTGTTCATTTGCTTTGTACGTGGATTTAACATGTTACAAGTATTGACTGGATTATTGGCTCGTGTTGCGTTGTAGTTTAGATCAACTTTTTTAATGTACAAGAATATCTAAGTATTGTTAATGTTTTAATTATGAACTCAAAATATGATGTATATTGGGCGTGCTTTTTTTATATATTGATACAATGATACACTGGATAATATTTTTTAAAAAATATTGATATAATAACATATTGGATCCACCCGAGTTAACCTGTTAAATTTATGCTCCAGGTAGTGAGACTATGATAACCCTATAGAAAATAAATCAAAATAAATTATGAAAGTCAATTTATAATCAACTCGATCTTGAATGATGAAATTAAAAAATATATTAAATTAAAAAAATATCTGAGTCAACCAATGTTAACCTGTTAAACCCGCAACTCGGGTCACAAGATTAAGATAACTCTGTATAAATAAAAAGAAAAAAAAATTATGAAGTTCAATTTCCAACCAACTCAGTGTTGAAGGATAAAAAAAACAATAAAAAAAACAATCAAAGTCAACCGAGCTATTATGTTAAATCAGCGATCTTGGTTATGAAACCATGATAACTTTATAACAAGCAAAAGAAAAAAAAATACAATCTCCATTTCACACAAATCCAATGTTAAAGGTTGAAATCAAGAAAAAAAAATCCATGAGACGTGCATAAAGCAAATCGAGAAAAAAATATGAAACCTATTTCTCAAACAATCTAATATTGAATGATGAAATAAAAAAAAATAAATAAGAAAAAAAAGAAGATTAAGTTGATAGATGGTGAGATTGAAAAAATAACCTATAAAAGGACAAAAAAATGAATTGAGTCAACCTAAGTTAACCTACAAAACCTGCAATATGAGTTATGAAATCAAGATAACATTGTAGAAAGTAAATCGAAACAAAATATGAAGTCCAATTAAAAAATAACAAAAAAAAACTCAACCCGAATTGACTTGTTAAAATCACGACATGGGTTATGAGATCGAGATATTCTCATACAAAGAAAAAAAATAAAACTCAATTTTCAACTAACATAGTGTATAAGGATGAATTTTAAAAAAAATTAGAAAAAAGTGACAAAATAAAGTTGAGTCAATCTAGGTTAATATGCTAAACTCACGACCTGTATTATGAGATAGAGACAAATTCATAACAATCAAATGAAAAATAAATCATGATGCCCCACTTTCAATATATCTAAAGTTAAATGTTGAAATTGAAAGAAAAAAAATCTATGAAAATGATATATAACTCAGTAAAAAAAATAGAAAGCATAATTTTTAAAATAACTCAATATAAAAAATAAAAATAAAACTAAATAAGAAAATTTGGTTGTTAAAAAGTCAAATTAAAAAAAAAATACTAAAAAAACAGCTACAGCTTTTAGAGTTTGGTTATTATCGGTGAAAATCATAAAAAAAAATGTTGTTCGTATATAGTTGAGTTATCATAGATAAAAACCAAGCAGGCCTTTAAAGCCAATAAACAGTCATTTTGGGTACTCTTCGGAAAAACACAAGCCTAGGACGAATACATTTTCACATTATTTTTGAAGAATAAGCCATGCTTGATTTGTTGTTGTTGTACAAGCACACTCGTTTCCCATTCATCAGAAGGGGCAAATATCTCGAATTATACAAACCCGCAATTAAAAATAAATAAATAAAGGGTATGCTAATAGTGTTTATTTTATTTTTATTATTTAACAACATATTTGTTTTTTAATTTTATTCTTTATCGTTAGGTTATTCTGAAATTAAGTTTTGTTTATTTTATTTTTTTATTATATATTAATCTTGTAGATTTTTTTATTTTTTTTAATTTTAACCTTTAACATTATATTTATTGAGAATATGACTTCGTAATATTTCTCAATTTACTGTCTATGATGATATCTTTATTTTAAGACATGGATCTTGAGTATCTCAAATTAACATGAGTTGACTAAAGTTATTTTTTTATTTTTTTTTAATTTAATATTTTTGTTTTAATTTTGCTTTCAACATTATGTTAATTATGAATTAAACTTCATAGTTTAGATTGTTTTGCTTTTTATAGGGTTATCACCGTAGTTTTGAAACTTGGCTTACCCGGGACCTGGGGCTGGAATTGGCCCCGGTTGAAGAAAAAATAGGGAAATGAAAAACCCGATTGACCTGGCGACCCGGCAATACCCGGTTGCAACCCATTAACATTTTTTTACTAAAACGATGTCGTTTTGATTTAAAAAAAAATTGACTCGGACGACCAGGTCAAAACTCGGAACCCGGGCCTTAGACCTGGTCGGGTCTAAAAACTATGGTTATCACATTCTTGTAATACTGATTTTCTCACTTTTTTTTTCTTCTCCTCTATCTTTTTTTAGGTTCTTTTTTTCTAATTCGTTTTCTTTTCAATTTTGGTTTTTGATATTTAGTTGGTTAGGAACTAAACTTCGTGATTGTTTTAAAATTGCTTTTTATTAAATTATCCTGATCTCATGATTTACATCGTGGGTTTACTGGGTTAACCCATATTGACTCATTTAAAAAAAATGTTTCTTTTTTATTTCATAATCCAACAATGGGTTGGTTTAGAGCCAAACTTCATGATTTTTTTAGATTTATTTTTTATGTGGTAATCTCATTCTCATTACTTAGGTTGTGAGATTAGTTGATTGAAAATTAAGTTTCGTGATTTTTTTAATTTACTTTATATCAAGTTATTTGGTCTCATAACCCGGGTTGCAAGTTTGTCGAGTTAACCCGAGATGACTCATATTATTATTTTTTTTCACTTTTTTTAAAATTGTTTATAGTTTACAAACTTTTGTACTACCATTTCTTATTGTCGTATTTATGTTAATGCATTTTCCAATGATACATAAGTAATATATTTTAGGTCTTTTTCGATCTCATTTTTTAACAATAGATTGGTTTGAAATTGAATTTTGTAATTTTTTTATTTGTTTTTATGAGGTAATCTCATTCTTGTGACCTAGGTTGCATGCTTAATTAGTTGAGAATTAGTCTTCGTGATTTTTTTATTAAGTTATTCCAGTCTCATGACTTGGGTTACAAATTTGCTGTGTTAACCCATGATGATTCAAATTATTATTTTTTATTTAAAAAAATAATTTTTTTTTCATTTTACCCTTCAATAATGAATTGATTGAGATAAAAATTTGTAATTTTTTACCAGTAAAATTACAATTAAAAAAAATTAAGAATAAAAAATAATTTGAATTGATTTTTCATAAATAATTTATTATTAATGTTATTATTTTCATAGATACATAATAATTGAAAATAAATTTTTAATATAAAAAAATTACAATAATATTTAAGAATGGTGTAAAAAATGATAAGTGAACATAATAACTTTTTTTAAAGGACAAAAAAATCAAGGAAAAAAAAAAGGAATAAAAGAAGAAGCAAAGGGCTGCCCATCCTGTGGCCTAATATTATTTTTAATAAAGAGATGGATGACATGTTATTTTATTTATTAAAAAAAATATAGAAAAGCAAGCAACCCTTATGTTTCAATCTGAAACATTAAAATTACCTTGCCCATCAACTACTGAAGCTACTATACAAATTTGATATAAAAAAAATATTAACCTAGTTTAATATTTATATAAATAGATAAATCAAATTTCTTTTTTTTTATTTTAGTATAATGTTCTAAAAGAATAACAACTAATGAAGATGAAAATAAATATTCACGGCAAGTTTCTAGATATTTATATCTTATTTATTATTTAGTGAATAAAAAATTTATATATTTATATTCATTTCATCAAAGTGTTAAAATGGATAATCATTATCTGTTTATCATATATTATTTGATGTAAAATAAAATTATAATATATGTGTGTATATATATATATTAAATAATGTTATTATATATATTGAATTCAAAAACTATAAATATTTTATACACACACACACACTTATAATATAAATATATATATATTTTATATTAGATTCATTTTAAATTTAATGATGTTTATATTCTATTTATTATTTTATGAATAAAGTTATTATAAAAAAACCCACCTGTTTACTTGAGATTAGTGTTTATGAATTAAATTTTCATAAAAAATGAATAAAAAAAGAAAGTCCAGATATTTTGCGATTTTTAGACCCAGTTCCATTTTCTTGTTCCTTTTTTTTAATATAGACAGTCTCGTCACTAAACTAAAAAATAATAACATAAACGGTCCCGATCCTGGACGCAACGAACAGAAAGCGCAGGTGAAAGATAACAGATGCCCGTCATCACTCGCTTCTTACAGCCTCCACGCGTACTGATAACGTGTGCATCTCTCTCTTGAAAAATAAAAAAATAGAAAATAAAAGAGAGAGCACAAAAAAAACCCTCTCTGTAGTTTGAAGTATCTCCCCTCTCTGTGTGAAAGTGAAGCCCTCGCTCTCCCGCTTTCCCTTTTAAGAAAAGTCGATGTCTTAAACAAGATCCATACAGCAATTGCTGCTGAGTTAAGTTAAGTTAGAGAGATTAGTAGTAGTTAGGTTTCTGTTAAAAATGGCCTCCACATCGCAGTCCCTCCGTTTTCTGGTCGGGCCTGCAACCACCGCCTCCGGCGGCGGAAGTTTCGACGCTCTTAATCGCATCCTTGCCGACCTCTGCACTCGCGGCAACCCTAAGGTATCGCTAAATCTCTCGTTAATTTCAGCGAAGTTAATTGTCGCGTAGGTTTTTGTGTTCAATTAGTGATCAGCGATAGAGTTACTAGTAATTATCAAAGTTAACATTCAATAGTTTTTTGTACTGATCACTAATTGAGTTACTAGAAAAATTAGAAATCAAGAAAGGTGAAAGCGGAAACGTGAGTGTGTTAGAGTTACGCGTTTTGTTGCTTTTCCTCTTAGTAAATTAATTTTTCTGGTTTTGAATGGAGAAATGTGTTTCTTGTTAGTTTTTGCGTATAATCAGTAATTCATGATGGAGTTATACTTGATAGAAATTAACAAAGTGAATTTTTAATTAAGCATTCGTATTTAATTACCAATCAGTAATTAAGTTATTAGAAAAGTCAGAGACTACAATGGAAAATGAGAGTTTTTGGCTCTTTTATTGTCTGTTTTAGTGGTTATTTATTCATGCATTTAAAAATTTGTTTGGTTTTGATGTTGGAATGCCTGTGCTGTTATGTTGAAGGAGGGGGCGACATTAGCATTGAGAAAACATCTAGAGGAAGAAGCACGTGATATAAGTGGAGAAGCATTTCCCCGTTTTATGGATCATTTATATGAAAGAATTTCTAGTTTATTAGAGAGTAACGAGGTTGCTGAGAACTTGGGAGCATTAAGAGCAACTGATGAGTTAATAGACGTAGCACTTGGAGAGAATGCATCCAAAGTGTCAAAGTTTGCTATTTATATGCGGAGTGTGTTTGAGGTAAAGCGGGATCCTGAAGTGTTGACACATGCTAGTAGAGTTCTTGGCCATTTGGCTAGGGCTGGTGGAGCAATGACTGCAGATGAAGTGGAATTTCAGGTTGGTTATACGTTGTCTGGTTTGATTATGTTGTTGTTTGTGTGGCTTCTGATATTTTTGTTTGTCTTAGGTCAAAATGGCACTAGATTGGCTTCACAATGATAAAGCAGAATTTCGCCTTTTTGCTGCTGTCTTAATTTTAAAAGTAAGTGACTTAGTTTCCCTTTCCTTTTCTTTTTCAGTAGACAAATTAATTGCATGGTTGTTTATTATTCTATTGACAAGCGTATTTTTTGTTCTTTTGATGATGTTATAAAGACTGTGCCTCACCATCTTAAAGATTTTTTTGCCTTTTTGTTAAATTTTTGAAAATTTCTACATCCTAAGGATGTATTCTTGATTATTGTAGGAAGTGGCAGAAAATGCCTCTACAGTATTCAATGTTCACGTACCTGAATTTGTCGATGCAATCTGGGTTGCTCTAAGGCATCCAACATTGGCAATTAGAGAGAGAGCTGTGGAGGCACTGCGCGCTTGCCTTAGAGTTATTGAGAAGCGCGAGACACGTTGGCGTGTGCAGTGGTCAGTTATGATAATTTGTGATATATTTTGATTTTACAGAAGTATATACACATTTTGCATCCAGAAGCTGGGAGTTATAATGGGAGGAAGGGCCTTTAACTGTTGCACAAAATTTTAAAATTCTGTACTGATGCGGCATTAATTCTTACCCCTTGGATTTGATTCATCTAACATACACCTTTGGGATAAAATTTAAATGATGAACTGGTTGATTAAACAGTCAGTTATCATGCTGTTCAGCTTCTTCCTCCCGTTTTCTTTTCTTCATTTAGTTTCCTGAACCTAAATGAATATAATTAATTTCTTGACATCGATGTGAAAATGTACCTTCTTTTTATAAATGCAATTTATTTATTTAATTATATGGCAAACAAGAAATCCCCTATTCCCTATCTTAAAATCATTGATTTTCAAAGATGCAAATCTACAATTTTTTTGGTTCTTAATGATTTAATTACCGGGTTTCCCATTCTTGTGAATAAACTTTAATTCCACGAAAGTATATTAGGGTTTTATCTAATGGTGATTTGATTTCTATGTTTATGTAAATTTGCAATTGAAAGGACAAACATGTGAGTTAGATATGTCAATGAATGAAGGTCGTCAAGGAGAAACATCTTAACAAGCATGCAAGTTTAGGATGGAAGGAAAAGAGATTGGTATCTGCAACTACTTTTTTTTTCTTTTCTTTTCTATTAGGAGAGCTTTTCTTATTGTTATTTGTTTCAAACAGGAGAGTAGGACTAGAGAGGCTTGTAAACACAAATAACACGTTTTTGTTATTTCTTTTAAATTAACCAGGTATGGCTGGTTTATATGCGTTGGGTTGATCTAATCCAATGGTTATAAATGTTCTTTGTGGGTACATAATTTTATCTACCCTGTATTGTAGAATGACCTGGGAAAAGGAATTCCAACCAGGACTAGACTTGTTTTAAAAGATTTTGTGGGCCTTTAGTAATTTATTGGTTTACTAAATAGAGTAGTGTTGTTTTCAATTTGCAAATTGGTTTACTGCTTGTTTGATTGTATTGATGTTTGTGTTGCCTTCTACAAACAATTTTTCATCATACTTATTGAGTATTTGATTGGGTATTTGGCAGGTATTATCGTATGTTTGAGGCTACACAAGATGGATTGGGTAAAAATGCTCCTGTTCACAGCATACATGGTTCCTTGCTTGCTGTTGGAGAGCTCTTGAGGTTGTTATAAATGATTGAATGTGTTATTGCGGAAATGTTTCTGATGTGGACTAATTGAATTTTCTAGCTTGAATGAATGGTTGCAAAATGATTGCTTGCCTATTTTTGAGCTAACATGTTGCTGTAAATTGTCTTGTAGTGACTATTGTCCCGTACTTCTCTTGAGGTTGTTATAAATGACTGAATGTGTTATTGCGGAAATGTTTCTGATGTGGACTAATTGAATTTTCTAGCTTGAATGAATGGTTGCAAAATGATTGCTTGCCTATTTTTGAGCTAACATGTTGCTGTAAATTGTCTTGTAGTGACTATTGTCCTGTACTTCTATTGGATTGTGTTGGCTATGAGCTTAAAACTCTGCACCCTATCTCATGCTATGTGACATTCACAGCTAGCCAGTACAAGTCTAGTCAACAGCAGTATATTACGAACTGTTGCCTATGAGCTAACAAATGAAGCACTTTATGTTTTGTCTATAATAATAAATAAATAAATATAAGATTAAACAGTTAAACTAACTTGCTCAAAAAACAGGTTCATGTTTCAACTTTGATAACAGGTTTTAGGAGATGAATCATGAAATTAGTTTAATTGTGGGATTTTGTATTCAAGGATCCACTAGTTTGACGTAAATGAATTGATTTTGTAAAACAAATTTTGGGACAATGATTTTTTTTCTGATATTTGCTTTGCCATTGAAAATGTGCTGGAAACATTCCCAGCTGTTTGGCAATGGTAAAAATAACTTACCTTTTCTATATGCTATCCTGTTTCTGCTTTGAATTTATGATATACCATTTTAAGTTTGATAAGGAAAGTTTTTTCTCCTTTTCAAACTGGAAAACACTTGGCCTCCAGGAAACTAAAGAGCCCAAGTTTCAATTCCCATTTAGGAACAAACATACCAAACTATTGGACCTTACACTAATTTCATCTCAATTCCTTAGTACACTCATAATAGAAATGTTAATTATTTTGAGTTTGGTTGTCAAAGTTATTCATAGTTTATGATCTCCTTCACACCTATTTGGCCATTCCTCAGGGCTTTGCTGTTGAAGAATAAATACACGCTTTAGTTGAAAGAATGCTGTCAGCTTTATTTGTTGAGTTTTAGCTCTGATTAAAAAATTTCCAGTCTTCCAAAAATTTATGGTTTCGTTATATATTCTTGCTTTGATAGCAATAAAATTGGAAGGAGACTTCCAAGGGACAGTAGGGAGCCAGCAGTTTAATTACTGGTTGATTGGTTGGAGCTAGCTTTGCTAATTTGCTTATTGTAGAATTGGAAGCTGGTGTACTCATTGTATTTAGTTTGGCATCATGACACTTCAATTATTCTGCAAAATTAGTTATGGAGGGTGGGTGTTGTGGCATTTGGCATGTGAATTATTGATGTGGTGGGATCATGGAAAGGTGCCGAGAAAGACCTTGGAAGCTTTCGCTGAATGGATGGATTTCCATGATCTTGCTGATACTTTCTATTTTGCAGTTCTGTTAATTAGTCAATATATGTTCATCTTATATCCAATAAGGTATATTCTGAATTTATTGCTATAGATTCATTTATAATGTATGTGACTGTTAAGCTAGTAAAAAAAAAATGCAAAGAAAAACGACATGACATACTTTTTGTTGGCGAACTCACTATCATGATTTTAAGATACCATGCAAAAGTATTCATAAGGACCACACTACCGTGTCTGATTATAATGATATATTTGTGTGCCAGCTGCACTTGATAAAATTCTGAATAGATTGACTTATTTCTCAGGAATACAGGGCTTCGATATTGCATAAACTGTATAATATTTTTAAGTTCCACATGATTGTTCGTGATTGTATAACTGCTGGCAATTTGATAAATGTTGAACAGGAACTACTACCATGATGTAGTTTCTTATAGCATCTAATATTCATGTAATTGAACATGATTTATGTAGGAATACTGGCGAGTTTATGATGTCAAGGTACAGAGAAGTTGCTGACATTGTTCTTAGATACCTCGAGCATCGAGATCGACTTGTTCGCCTTAGCATAACTTCATTGCTACCACGCATTGCTCACTTTCTGCGGGATAGATTTGTTACAAACTTCTTAGAGGTTTGTGATTTTCACTGCCTCCTTAATCATACTGCAGCAGCTATAATAAATAGCATTTTGGAACAGAGTATCCCAGATGTATCAACAATTATTTAACTGATTATGAATAACATCAAATTGTGATGTCTTGCAGATATGCATGAATCATATTCTTGCAGTGCTAAGAATACCAGCTGAACGTGGGAGTGGATTCATTGCCCTTGGGGAGATGGCTGGTGCATTGGATGGGGAACTTGAACATTATTTGCCGACAATTACAGCTCACTTACGCGATGCAGTAAGCTACCCACTATGTGGCTGACATTATTTTCTCCAGTGATTTTGGTTTTCTTTCTATTTCATCTTTTGCAGTTTGGGGTTTATTGGTATTTTTCTGTTTTCCCTCTGCACCCCCTTTTAGATTGCTCCCCGCAGGGCCAAACCCTCACTTGAGGCTTTGGCTTGTGTTGGAAATATTGCAAAAGCCATGAAAACTGCTATGGAACCTTATGTCCGCAGCCTTTTGGATGTCATGCTCTCTGCTGGGCTCTCTCCCACGCTTGTTGAAGCCCTAGAGCAGATAAGTGATAGGTATGGTGTGCCATTTAATAACCTCATTTTTTTAATAAAAAATTTCCCTCAAAAGTGCTCAGGAGCTTAAAATCTCTATGCTATCATTTGCTGTTTCAGTATTCCATCATTGCTGCCGACTATTCAAGAGCGGCTGCTGGATTGCATTTCGTTAGCTCTTTCGAAGTCCCATTTTTCTCAGTCAAGGGCAGCTATTCATACTGTTCGAGGGAGTATGACGAATGCACCTCAGCAAGTATCGGACCTCAGTGGTTCAGCACTGGTGCAACTTGCTTTGCAGACGCTAGCTCGCTTTAATTTTAAGGTTTGCTAACATATATATATATATATATCCAAATTGAAGCATATTGCACTTAAGATTCTGTTCTGAAGCTATTTTGTTGTCCAGGGGCATGAACTTCTTGAGTTTGCCAGAGAATCAGTGGTTGTATATTTGGATGATGAAGATGGAGCTACCCGGAAAGATGCTGCACTTTGTTGCTGTAAATTAGTTGCAAATTCCTTTTCTGCCATGGTATCTACACAGGTTGGTTCTGGCAGGTCCAATCGTACTGGGGGAAAGCGATGGCGTCTTGTCGAGGAGGTTTAGTTTGTTCTATTTCCTGTCTCTTGATGTTCTATTCTTGTTAAATGATGTTTTATGCTCCCATGTCTAGAGCTGTTTGTTTGTTCCCATCATTTCCTGTGACCTGTGTCCTTCCAGTTGTGGCCTCTGTCTATGCATGTCTGTAACTGTTTTTCAAATTTTTGTTACATGTTACATGAATAGACAGCTTGGTTATATGTATTAATGTGTCAGCTTCATGTTTGCTTGAGCTTGTCAAGTAGTTGAGACCTGTATTAAGATTAGTTTATCATGTTTGCCAAAAACAAAAGTTGAGTGTGATTGATAATGTGAGCTTTCTTTGCTTTTGCTTGTAATCTGACATGGTGCATCTGCAGCTTGTGGAAAAGCTTCTCATTGCAGCTGTTGCAGACGCGGATGTCACTGTTCGCCAATCTATCTTTTCCTCTCTTCATGGAAATAGAGGTTTTGATGATTTTCTAGCACAAGCTGATATTCTCAGTGCAGTTTTTGCTGCTTTGAATGACGAGGTGTGTATGTGGCTCTTGGAGTTATTTCATGTGATGGAAGACTTTATTTTGGTTATGCATGTAATTGTGATGGGTGAATTTGTCAACTGTTTGTCGGTAATGGAAAGTATATTTGATTTGAAACTTGCCCCAGATTTTCTGTGATATCATTATTTTGAAGTTATTCTATTTTGTAGCCAATTGTACATCTTGCAATTGCATACTTGAAATGTTGGCTTCTAAAACTCAGGATCAGAATCAAATTTTACCACTTCGACCTCGTTTGGAATTGAGGTTGAACCTGCTTTTCATCAAAATTTGATTTTTTTTTGCTTCATATTAATTTTTTTTAGTGTTTTTGAATTGTTTTGATGTGCTGATGTCAAAAATGAATTTTAAAAAATAAAAAAAAAAAATATTATTTTGATGCATTTCCAAATAAAAAACACTTTGAAAAGCAACCCCTACCACATTCCCAAACACCCCCGAACACAAGATTTCATGGGTCATTAACATTGCATTAACAATTTTATTCTTTTTCAAATTTAATTTTGGATTCTTGTCTGATAATCTTTTGGTTTACTATCTATTTGATTATTTGGCAAGGCTGGTTGCTTCCTGTAATGTCTATTCTGGAAAGTACATGATATCTTGCTAGTCTTTCTGGTTCCAGTAGCTTGGTAAATGGATTGCTTACTCCTCTCTATCTATTCGTCTCATCTGTTTTGAAGAATCACACTGTGATCTGTGAAATGTTTTTATTTTGATTTAGAATGGGAGATTTAGAAATAATTCCGCTTCCAATCATGGGTATGTTGTCTGTAATTCCTGCTAATTTGTGAAATTAAGCGATAGGGTTTTCCTTACAGTAAATAGGACATGTGATGGAAAAATTCCTGAGTAGCTGCATCTTTTCATAGATATGGGAAATTCCAGGCATACTCTGACTGCAAGTTTCCCTGTTCCCTTCTTTTTCTGTTCTTGATTTCTGTATTAACCCTTTTTCTTTGCATGCATTTGTTAGTAAACCTGATACACAGAATTTTTTCAGACTCCACCCCCCCTGTAAATGGTGTTTATTGTTAAGGTGGTCTTCTCATCTTCATGTTCAATTTTTCTTCTGTAATTCTAGAATCTGCATATTTGAGTAAGGATTTGGTTCAGATACTTCTCACATTAACATCTTTCCTCCAAAAATAGAGAGTTGGTCATTATTTGGGCCTTTCGATCTTTATAATCTTCATTTGATGTTTCTGTTCGGTTGTACTTCATATAACTTAGTTCCATGAAGTGTATGTTTCTGTTTTTGAATGCTTTTATGCCATCATTTGTTTTTTTGGTAAATGGAAATTGCTGTTGTAACAGGATTTTGACGTTAGAGAGTATGCAATCTCCTTGGCCGGGAGACTGTCAGAAAAGAATCCTGCATATGTTCTTCCTGCACTCCGTCGTCATCTCATACAGCTGTTGACCTATCTAAAACAGAGGTGATGTCAACAGTTAGCTATTGTGCTATCATACAAACTTATATTACTTGTAAAAATTATAATAATTTGGGTTGGATGAAAGAAGTTTTCTCAACCAATCTGTGAAGTTGTCTGATATTGAACTTTCCTGTGTTGTCAGCAGTGCAGATAACAAATGCAGAGAAGAAAGTGCAAAGTTATTAGGTTGTTTGATACGTAATTGTGAACAACTTGTACTTCCATACATTGCTCCAGTACACAAGGTTTGATCTGTGTATTGTTTTTATTTTGTTTAGCTCTTCTAGTTATCTTCCTTCTTAAGATATTGGGTGTCCAATGTGCAGGCACTTGTGGCAAGACTTCTTGAAGGCACAGGAGTAAATGCCAATAATGGTATCATTAGTGGAGTTCTTGTAACTGTCGGAGATCTTGCTAGAGTGGTGGGTGAACTCTGGTTTTATAGATTGCTTGCAATTAGGGAAAAAAAGTTTTTTTGTTTTTAAATTTCTGTGTGGTTGGGTTGGGTTTTGTGTTTTTGGTGTGTGTGGTTTGGGGGGGGGGGATGTGCTGTTATGAATTGGGTTTTACATCTCATTTGGAATTTCATTATCTGGGAAGAATATAAATCGTTGATTTGCCTTTTTCTCACGAACCTTTAGCGATGCTAATAAGTTTTTCTGTTTCACTCTTATTTCCATGATGCTTGTTAACATTTAAATACTTAGAAATCTTCTTGTGGCACTTTCTGTCGTTGATACAAGTAAGAAAGTTCAGCCTGCTTTTTAAGACCACATCTGATTGCTTCTCTTGCCCTCTCCTTCGATGTTAAACTGAAGTTTTAGCTGGATTAGGAATCAACCTGATTGCAACAATGTCTTTCAAATGTGCATTCAAGGATCTGTTTGATTTCATACCCATAACCCTACAAAGCATGAAGTCTATCTATGTAGTGCATTTCCATGCCGGAACAATAGACCAAGGGACATGCTGTATCAGCTGTTTCCATATATGCTGTTTTGCATCCTATCCTGATCTACATGGAGCTGTGTGATATATTTCCCTCTTATTCTGATGTGTATATGGTTAATTTTGATTGTGATACTTGTTTAGGGTGGTTTTGCTATGAGGCAATATATTTCAGAACTTATGCCTCTGATAGTCGAAGCTTTGTTAGATGGAGCAGCAGCAACAAAGCGTGAAGTGGCTGTTGCAACTCTTGGGCAAGTTGTTCAGAGCACTGGGTATGTGGCATGCCATTGTCTCTTTGAAATCATGATAAATATTTTCTTTTCCATCCTTTTGTTTCATGGTTTTATTTGAATCGTAATTGGTAATAATACATGCTAATTTTTTTTTTCATGACTGAGATCATGTCGGGTTTTTCATCTTTTGGTCAGGATGGAGCATAAGATATTTTTTCTATTTTACTTTTTCTGAAATTTCATGATTTCCACGGAATGCAGCAACAAAAACTTTACAATACTTATTTTTCATTTAGGATTATTTTCATTTTGCTGTACTATGCATGCTATAGATCATAAATAGTTCTTTCTCAGTGAAACATCTCACACCATAGAGAAAAAAAGTTGCCAGTTGGATCTACTGTTCTGCCACTTGATTTTGTAGTTGGACCATCTTAGATGACTCCTTTATTCTATTCTATTTTTGACTCTTGATTAGAAACGTAGATGAGTGTTGGGCTAACAGCACATTCTTAAAAGCTGTGCATAAGGTCCCACATGCTCCTTCCTCTTCTCCTCTGTTTTTCTTCAATATGTAATGTTGATGGAATAATTCCATCCTGGGGAAAGTTGAACATCTAAATTAGCCAGTGTTCTTCATGCAAGGAAAGATGGTTCAGTTGTCTATGAAGGTGTTTGAGAGTAGTGCATTTCCACAAAGTAAGAAATTCTATAGTGTTGATGGGTGTTCTTTTTCTGTCCCAGTATAGACAACAAGGTCACAATGCAATGATGCAATGACTTTACTTTCACTTTTGGGATGTAGATAATATAAATTCTGGAGTCATTTATAAGGTTTGTTTTTTTAATCATTAATGCTCGATCAGGTCCTTTTCTTTTTGCTGACAGGTATGTCATAACTCCTTATACTGAGTATCCACAGTTACTTGGCTTACTCCTCAAATTGTTGAATGGTGAATTAGGGTGGACTACTAGACGTGAAGTATTGAAGGTAGCTACATGCCAACTAAAATGCTTGGCTATATCCTTTTAACTATTTGATGCAAGGTTAACTTTTTGGCTCTCAGGTTCTTGGCATCATGGGAGCTCTGGATCCCCACGTGCATAAACGAAACCAACAAAACTTGCCTGGTTCACATGGTGAGGTTGCCCGTGCAGCCAGTGATTCAGGTCAACACATCCCATCAATGGATGAACTACCTATGGACCTTTGGCCATCTTTTGCTACATCAGAAGATTATTACTCAACGGTAGTGCTTATGTTGCATTTGTCATTGTTCTCATTCTTGTTCGTATAACACTCCTTTATGATGAATTTAGGTTGCAATCAACTCCCTCATGCGAATTCTAAGGGATCCTTCACTTGCTAGCTACCACCAAAGGGTGGTTGGATCTCTTATGTTCATATTTAAGGTAAATTATCACAGTGCATGCTGTTTTTTTTCGTTGATAAGAATGACTGCACCATCTTAATTTCATTTTTGACTTCTGACACCATTAATCATTGTTGGGATTTTTTTATGATCCGCGAGGTTAGTCAATGGGCCTTGGCTGTGTACCATATTTACCTAAGGTTAGTGAATTAATCTTTAGCTGTATTTATTCCTTTTCTTTTTTTTTTTCCTCATACATTCTTTCTATTGGAAATTAAGTCTTTGTGAATGAATGATAAATATCATGGGAAATGGCTTCCTTTTGCCTTCCACATTATCTCTTTATTTCTATGTGCTTCTATCTGCTGGATTTTCGTTATCGTGTTGCTAGCCCTTGTTTTAATCTTAACTTATTGACTCATTTATTGGGAAGTTCACCTGGTTACTTATTTTGCTCAATTTCATTTCTGGGCTTTAGCTCTAGTTGTGGTAGTCTGCTCTCTTTCACTCACACACAAAACTGGAAAATTTTTAATAACACAAGTTGATATCAGGAAAGTTAAGAAAGAGAGTGTTTTTTCAAAAGGTGAAGATAACTTTCCATGTTAATGTCATTGTTTGGTTTGGAACTTAAAAGTTTCTAGATAATATATTTATATTGTTGGATGATGTTAGTGCTTGTTTGGTATTTCATTTTTGCGAGCTGTAATTTGTTTGGTATCCTGGACAACATTTGTTGTTTTGTACTTGATTAACATGTGTTCTCCTTTCCTATTTTATGTAGGTTTTGCCTGATCTCTTTCACACTGTTCGAACATGTGATGATTGTCTTAAAGACTTTATAACTTGGAAGCTTGGAACTCTGGTATCTATCGTGCGCCAGGTGAGTTATCATTTTGTGAAGTGATATGTAGTGCATTTTGGTATTTTTCTGTTGCTGAGATATTGGGTTTTTGATTTGGTTGTGCAGCACATTCGTAAATATCTCCCTGAATTGCTCTCTCTAATATCTGAATTGTGGTCATCCTTCAGCTTGCCAGCTCCTATTCGTCCTCCTCGTGGCTTTCCAGTAAGTTATGTTTCCATTATTTGGCGTGGTTGGAATTACCTGCATGTCATGTTTGGAGGCTACTCTTGTAATTTCTTGTGCATAGTTTGGTCTCTTCCTCTTCCTCTCTCTCAAACACGCATGCTTTCTTTTTTTCTTTTCAGGTTTTGCATTTAGTGGAACAACTTTGCTTGGCTCTCAACGATGAATTCAGAAAGCATCTTCCTGTCATTTTGCCTTGTTGTCTTCAAGTTCTAAGTGATGCCGAAAGGTGTAATGACTATAGCTATGTTCTAGATATACTTCACACGCTTGAAGTGTTTGGTGGTTAGTACTCTCATGAGACACTGGTTTTTTTCATTCTTCGATATATTTCTAGCAACTATTGTGAATCATTGTAATGCATTATTAATCAAGTGGAAGAGTGTAAAGAATGTAGAACCTTCTCTCTTCTGTATAGGAGTCTAGAATCTACTAGGAAGTTATGTGTCAAGACTTGGATAATATGCTCTTCTATTTGCTAGTAATTAAAAATTGAAGCAATTCAACTCATCTTGGGGTATGGTCTATGGACAACATTAGTTTCATTGTGGTGTTGTGTTAGAAAGGAAAGTGGTATTTTTTCATGAATACGTCACAGAACTCCATCCTGGTTCTCATTCCACTTGGAATGCTTTCGGAGTGGATGCTGCAGTGGATACAGAACATTCTGTTTTCCAAAATGCCAAATTGCAGCCTGAATAGAATTTCTTATCATGCTTAAACAATGTAGGGACATTGGATGAACATATGCATCTACTTCTTCCTGCGCTGATTCGATTGTTTAAAGCGGATGCCTCTGTGGATATAAGACGGGCTGCCATCAAAACTTTGACGAGATTGATCCCTTGTGTTCAGGTGGGCTCTCAGCTTGTAAAATCACTCTGCATTAAAATAGACCGCTATGATCGTTGCTTCGTGCTACCATGATAGGATCCAGATGGGTACTGTATATTATCATATTGTCATAGTAGTTAAAGTGTTTTGCATAAATGGAATAAAAACATATCTCTTAATGTGTTGTAAAGCTCTATCACCAAACACTTGCTAGCATGTGTATAGACACAAATGTATGCATGTGTGTTTGAGGATTCCTGTATCTAATTGACATATATTCTTATATTATTTTCTTCAGGTTACCGGTCACATTTCTGCTCTTGTGCATCACCTGAAGTTAGTGTTGGATGGGTAGGTTTCACTGCTTCCACTTTCTATATAGAGAAACTGTTTTGGTTCCTGGTTTTGTTTGCGTGTGTATTCATGCATGTCTGTTAAAATCAAACATGGTCCTCTTAGTCCATTTTCCTTAACTATTCATGTTTCTGTTTGCCAATTTGAGTTAAACTTTTAAAAGGTGCACTGTTTTCTTTTCATACCTTTCTTTAATTGATTCTCCTGTCCTACCAGCATATTTGATGGTTTCTGTTGCATGGAAGTCTCTTCTGTGATGTTTCCTGGTACTAAAAGTGTATCATGAACGGTTATCCTTCATCTTAAAAATGTCGTGGACTCTGAAACCTTGGTTAAAGAAAGGGGGGCTTTGCGAGCGGAAGTCCTCCTTTATGCTTATGTCCTGGACATGAAGTTGATTTACTTTCTGTTTTTTTCCCTATATCCTGACTTCAATAAGAGCAATCAGCTCAGTGGACAATTTCAGATTGTTTCTGACTCTACTTCTCAATCAGAGATTACCGATTTTAAGAGTAAATCAAAACCTGAGATGTTGATGGTTTCTGGAATTCCATAGTTTTATTGATAAAGTCACGTCTCTGTATATTTAAATGATTGTCTTGACCCATATTTCAACCTTGGAAGAAAATCAAACATCAGTTCTTCTATGGTTCTGTAATTGTATTTCCCCACCCTCTGAATTCCTTGCAAATTATAAAGATATTTGCTTGGTTTTACTTGGGGTTAGATTTTTTCACAATCTCTGTTTACTTCACCTTGGAGACAATATTGTAACTTTATTATGACATGCCCCCCCAATTCCATATTTTTTGTGTACATGTTGCATTTTTCTCTGGCACGAGGCTCCAAATGTGCATGCTTGTAATTTTCAGGAAGAATGATGAACTCCAGAAAGATGCTGTTGATGCACTCTGTTGTTTAGCTCATGCATTAGGGGAGGATTTCACCATTTTCATCCCATCAATCCACAAACTCTTGCTGAAGCATGGATTCCGGGTCTGTGCTTATTTGACTTGCTAATATAACAACCTTCTCTTGGGTTGCTGCATTATATTTCAGAATTGATATGACTATTTTTTTCCTTTTTAATTTAAATTTAAGTTCTTTCTGTTGTCAGCATAAAGAATTTGAAGAAATTGAAGGACGCTTGAGGAGACGTGAGCCTATAATCTTGGGGAGTACAGCTGCACAAAGATTGAGCAGACGACTTCCATTGGAGGTTATTAGTGACCCTTTAAATGATATGGATAATGATCCTTATGAAGATGGTATTGACATTAAACGACATCTTAGAGGCCATCAGGTAACTTTGTCTTATGTGTGTATGCTCAATGGTTTTTGTTTAGTTTATAGGCTATACCAAGTCTTTCAGTAAAAGTCTAGATTGCTAGCTCCAGATATTTTGTTAGTGTGCATGTAAAAAGTTATAAATATTAAATGATTTTGGTTAATTATTTCATGTGCATGGTTTTGATTGTCAAAAGATCATCCAACTTAAAAAGCATAAGCTATTAGGTGAGACCAGAACAGTTTTATATTACTTCCAGATATTCCCTCAAGTTATAGCCCATAGGGCTTGAATCTTGGACAAAACACGGGCATTTACCAAGTTAGAAGCATGCCATACACGTAGTAGCATTCTAGCACTGACTAATAAGCCATAATACTGATGCATTGTGCTTATCTAAAAATATTGTGGAATCCTATTCTAAAATTGGCTATTGGAGACCTACCCTGAATAGATGAATTACCCATGCTTTTAGCCCAATTGGCTCTTGTTTGAGAGGGCATGTTAAAAATATTGACTTTACTGTTCTGGTGCATGGCATTTTATCTCAATCATGCCTGCATTATTGTCTTGTTGTTTGGTTTAACTAATGTAAGTTTGTGCAGGTTAATGATGGTAGATTACGTACTGCTGGAGAGGCTTCTCAGCGCAGTACAAGAGAAGATTGGGCAGAGTGGATGAGGCATTTGAGCATTGAACTTCTAAAGGAGTCTCCTTCTCCAGCATTACGAACCTGTGCAAGGCTTGCACAGTTACAGGTATGGACAATAGCACTGTTTATGAACCTACCCTTGCTGTTTCCATTCTGATCCACAGCTTTTGTAGCCTTTTGTTGGACGAGAGTTATTTGCTGCTGGTTTTGTTAGCTGCTGGGCACAACTAAATGAGGCTAGTCAGAAACATTTGGTTCGGAGTTTGGAGATGGCATTTTCATCCCCAAATATTCCTCCAGAGATTCTAGCAACACTTCTTAACTTGGTATGTCTGGTTGGGATGTTGTTTCTCATTAATAATTTAAGAAACCACGTTGTGGTTTAAGATGGAATTTTTTTTCCATCCTTGTGCACTGGAATCTATTGCTTGGTTTGTTAAGTGTGTGAAAGCTATTATTTATTGTTTTGTTTTTTAGTAGCCAAGTAAAAATTTCCCTACAACTTAAACAGTTGGAGGTTTGTATAGCTATGTATTTAAAACTCCGCGACCTGAATAGATAACTCTCTGTTTGGCCACGTGTCAGCCTGACTTCATCTTAGCAATGATACTTCTTCCAGATATTGATGCTACATGTGGCTTAGAAACAATTCAATGAAACTAGTCCCTTTTCTTCTATGTTGCCCTTTTTATCAGCATAGGAATGTGCAATAAATTTTGGGCAAAGCTTGCTAGAGTAAGTAAAGCTCAAATTATTTATGGTGTTCCATTTCTTCCACATTTGAAAATTTAAGTTCAAAATTTCCCAAACTTTAGGCCACTATATGACTTTTACGAGGATTTACCTGAATCTTCACATGATGCATAATTTTGCAATTAAAAAATGTTTCAGTAATGGTCCTGATTTCTCATGAAATGATATCTGGTAATGTTTATCCTTTTGTGGTTGCCCTTATTAATGATAATTGGAAATTTGGATTGTGCATTGAGATTAAAGGAACAGATTATAAGGACATGCAAGATTTAGTTGTATAATCCATTGCCATCATTAAGAAGTTATCCTATGCTATTGTCTCTGATATCCGGTGCCAGCATTATAAAATTTGTCAAGAGGAGTCATTGTGATGCTGGACAGCCTTGAAAATTGAAATTTTAGTGTTTTAGATGAGAATTTGGTTAGGGTGTAATGTATGTTGAATTGGGTTTTGGATTAAAGATGTGTTTTAGGAGAATTTGGGGGTTGATTTGGGCTGTGAATAATAATAAGTGATTGTAGCATTAAGAAATTAAAATATAAGAAAGAAGAAGAAAGAGTGTTTAGTGAAAAGGAAGAGGAAGAAATAACACGGTTACAATCCTTAGACCAAATCAAATACTTGTAATTTCAATTTAAATTCCTAGATGCACCAAAAACCCTAGTAGTCCTGATCTAAACACAATAAAAATCTTAGGAAAAGGAAAACACAATAAAAAAAACTCCTTATTATAGTCCATGTCCTAAATAAACTATGATTCTGAATCGTATTAACATTCCTGATTGAAACAAATCCCAAAATACTCTAGTTTTACAGGATATGTTAAAATATACAGTAACTGTAATTTCTAAACCTCTCTCTCTCATTGACCTCATCTTGGCTCGTAAATTGTGAAAAGGAAGTTAAAAATGATGTATGTAGTCCTTGTGAATTTTGACATGCTTTCCCTGTTCTGCTATTAGATGAAGGGTGCGCTGTTTATCATATTGATGTTTCTTTGCAGGCAGAGTTCATGGAACATGATGAGAAACCTCTACCTATAGACATCCGCCTTCTTGGCGCTCTTGCAGATAAGGTTTTTTCCTACTAATAAGCAACTCTATAACTGCATAGCCCTCATGCGTCTGTCTATATTAAAAGTTGTATATGTCATTCCTTGTTTACGGTGAATGCTACATTCCAGTGTCGTGCATTTGCCAAGGCTTTACATTATAAAGAAATGGAATTCGAAGGTTCACGCTCCAAGAAGATGGATGCCAATCCTGTTGCTGTAGTTGAAACTCTCATTCATATAAATAATCAGCTACACCAGCACGAGGTCTGTTTTGAGGAAGAGCAATGTTTTACTTCTTGTACCTTTCAGCTGCCTCTTAAAAACTCTCTGTCAGTTTGTCATAATCTCTGATCATTCTTATCTCATCCATTGTTGATTCTTAGGCTGCTGTTGGAATATTGACCTATGCCCAACAACTCTTGGATGTTCAACTTAAGGAGTCATGGTATTATCAAGCATTGACATGAAAGGAATATATATCTGTACTCTGAATAAAATATCGATGTTTATTGTATCAGATAAAAATATCTTATACTTCAATTTTCCTGCATTTTTTTAGGTATGAGAAGTTGCAACGTTGGGATGATGCTCTCAAAGCATACACTGTCAAAGCCTCCCAAGTTTCGAGTCCACATCTTGTACTGGAAGCTACATTAGGTTTGCTTTAATTAGTCCATGTTGGTTGTTATGACTGCTTGATTTTTTTTCATTTCTATAGTTAATTTCTTGGAGTCATTCCATCATACCAGCCTACCTTTTTATATAAAAAATCTGATCTTGGCTCTTTTTTGCTATGCGCTTAAAATGAAGAGGAAATTGGTGGAATCAAATGAAGAAATTGACTGTGATATCAGGGAACCACTAATTTCTTAAAGCTAGTTCATGTATATACTGATTGTATCAAATGTTCAGTATGGATAGCCTAGGAAGTCAGATGTCCAATAAGGATCCTCTCTTGTGTTTTTTCTTGGTCTATGGGGAGGCCCATTGGTTGCAATCTGAGTATTCCTTTTTTGTCTCTTCCATAATATGTGTGGGTTTCTATCCAAGGTTTTTGGTATGATGCCAAGTTGATGCAGCCTGGGAAGAGGAAAACAACACTAAACATAAACTATAGCTGAATATTGACTAAAACAGTAAAGAAAATTGAAGTTGGAACAAGAAAAGGAGGTCTGAAGTTCACAGAGAAATCTCTAAAATCTGAAATTGATTGATAGGATTTAAAACATTGACTAGTAAAAATATCCCTAGTAGACAATCATACTAGTTAAGACTGTAGCCCTAATTCTTGTAGGAAATTTTTTTCTCATTTATATGTCAAATGTTAATCACATGACAGCTAAATAATCCAAATAACTTAGACATTTATAGCTAAAAGAAAATTAATACGGAAAATGTTAGAAACCTTGTGCATTACAAGTGACTACTAGCTAAGCTAACCTGTATCCTCTCTGCTTGTATTGACTAACTGCATGGCTTTGCTTTTAGTCATTTCTTGTATCCAACTTGACAAAGCTTGTCAGATGATTTCTGTCAAGGGCTGTGATTGCTAACAGTAGTAAGTATCGGTTCTTACAGGATGAGCCATGTAGGATGTCCCTTTTGGTTTGCTGAAAGATCATCTTTGAATGAAGCATTTTTTATTGGCGATGGAAGCCACCTAGAGGCATTGGGTCATTGGGCCTGCATTACCTTGATGGCCTATTCTTGCAATGAATCCCCCTTAAATCATCCATTTAGATATTGAACTTCATAGTCAGCTTCCTCCCATGTTTTTTTACAATTTGAGGGATGGGGATACATTACGTTTTTATGCTTCCATATTCCAAGAGTTTAAAGATCTTGACTTATGTCCTGAAAGTAATCATCCTTGTGTTCTATGCAGGGAGGATGCGTTGCCTTGCTGCATTAGCTCGTTGGGAAGAGCTTAACAACCTATGCAAGGAATATTGGACACCAGCTGAGCCATCTGCTCGATTGGAAATGGCTCCAATGGTTGTTTTCTGAACTTCATGCATATTTTTTAACTTAATCCCTGTGCATGCTTATTTTTTGTGATGCGCTTGTTTCAGGCTGCCAGCGCTGCTTGGAACATGGGTGAATGGGATCAGATGGCAGAATATGTGTCTCGGTTAGATGATGGTGATGAAACCAAAATTCGGGGTTTGGGGAATACTGCTGCTAGTGGTGATGGAAGTAGCAACGGCACATTTTTCAGGGCTGTGCTATTAGTTCGTAAAGAGAAGGTACTCTTTGAATTAGATCTATATTAATTCCAATTTATTTGCTTTTTGTTTTTGTTTTGTGTGGTTAATCATTTCATTGTTACCATTGTTTCTGCAAGTATGATGAAGCTCGTGAGTATGTTGAGAGAGCTAGGAAGTGCTTGGCAACTGAGCTTGCTGCTTTGGTTAGTTTCTTATTTCATTACTATACTTCCAATGAAGCATGGGTTTTCAAGTCAGCTTTTGCATAAATGACTTCTCTTCCCAGATGAAATTCTTTCTCATCTACTATTATGAATTTATGACATCTCAAGTTATTTTCTTCTCTAGGTTCTGGAAAGCTATGAACGTGCTTACGTCAATATGGTCCGTGTTCAGCAGCTGTCAGAACTAGAGGAGGTTTGCTCAATAGTTTTTGAGAATTCATCAACCTTTCTCAATCTATTTCTGCATACAGGCATGAAAATTAAACTGGAGTATGGATTGGTAATTTGATTTCTAACAGGTCATTGACTATTGTACACTTCCCGTGGGAAATCCTGTTGCTGAAGGACGGCGGGCCCTTATTCGAAATATGTGGACAGAGAGGATACGAGGAGCAAAGAGAAATGTTGAGGTAGAGATGATTTTATACTCTCTCTCTCTCTCTCTCTCTCTCTCTCTTGTGCGCGCGCGCATTCTTGTTTCCTGCTAACTGACTGAAGTTGAGATATTTTCCTGCAAGTGAATATTGCTAGATATGATGTGGTGGTATGAGGTTTCCAGGATGTATGATTGTGAAAATGATGTCACCTGAGGATGAGTAGTTCATGGCATTGAAAGCTAGGTTAAAAAATATAGGAAGTTGACGAGAGTTTATTGACAATTGGTTCCCACTTTCAGTGACAAGCTTTTATGGATAGTGACAATTGTTTTTGCTCTGATCTGTTTGACCATTTTTATGCTTGATTTTTCAGGTCTGGCAACTTCTTTTGGCTGTAAGAGCGCTTGTACTGCCTCCAACGGAAGACATTGATAATTGGCTCAAGTTTGCTTCTCTTTGTCGAAAAAGTAATCGGATTAGTCAGGCTAGATCCACTTTGGTTAAACTTTTACAGGTCAGTGGTACATGTCTTGAGAAACTAACAAAGATGTTAATTTTAGGATTGACTTTCATTTGTCTTTGCATGCTGAAATCTTGTTTTGTATTGTAAACAGTATGACCCTGAGACAAGTCCTGAAAATGTGCGATACCATGGGCCTCCTCAAGTAATGCTGGCGTACTTGAAATATCAATGGTCACTTGGGGAGGATCACAAGCGAAAAGAAGCATTTGCTAGGTTGCAGGTGTGTATAACTGATTTAGCTGTGGCCATGTCAGACACAATTATCATATTCATATAGTCTCATTTGCTAATTCTGATTCTCTTGCTACATATTTATCTTAACTGCCCAATAACTTTTACAGGATTTGGCCATAGAGCTTTCAAGTGCCCCAAATATGCAATCAATCACACCAGTAGGTTTAATGGGCAGCACGGGTCACAATGTTCATCTCCTGGCACGTGTGTATCGTACACTTGGAGCCTGGCAGTGGACACTTTCTCCTGGTTTGGATGATGATTCCATACAAGGTGCCTGCTTCCTTTCCCCACTAATTTCTGCAAGAAATTTTGAGTTTTTCTTGTCTTATTTTTTTTATTCATTTTTTTTTTCCTTTTGTGCAGAGATTCTTTCATCATTCAGGAATGCCACCCATTATGCAACAGAATGGGGAAAAGCATGGCACTCATGGGCTTTGTTCAATACAGCAGTGATGTCACAGTATACATTACAAGGGTTACCAAATGTAGCCTCACAGTTTGTTGTTTCTGCGGTCACTGGATATTTTCATTCAATAGCCTGTGCAGCAAATGCTAAAGGGGTTGACGATAGTTTACAGGTAAATAATACTCATATATAGGCTTCCTAAAAGAAAGCGGACACCATCTATTGACTAAAGCTTTCACTATAAACTTTGGTCCTTTCATTGATGACTATTCTATTTGTTCTTCTTTTGACATTATAGCTTTAGTCACTCTCTGTTGAATAGGCTCCTTGTTGGTTGTTACAAGAGATGGAGATTATGGTGGGAATCTGGTCATAATTTCAATGAACTGCAGTTTGTACTTTCAAATTTATATGGAGATGTCTTAGCATGTATATGATCATTTTTAATACTGTTGGTATGAATTTATATCATGATGCCTTCATTTTTTGCAAGGGAGAGGAGTGTTGTTTATTATGCATTGTTTCCCATTTTCCTGATATGTTATTAATTGTGCTATATTTTTCAGGATATACTCCGCCTTCTTACCTTGTGGTTCAACCATGGAGCTAGTGCAGAAGTTCAGATGGCACTGCAGAAAGGATTTTATCATGTTAATATTAACACGTGGCTTGTTGTTCTACCTCAAATTATTGCCAGGATACATTCAAATACCCATGCTGTGAGAGAACTAATTCAATCACTACTTGTGCGAATTGGACAAAGTCATCCACAGGTGAGCATTTTCTGCTTGATGCTTTCCAAATTGATAACCATGGTGTTTTACTATTAGATGGAAGAACCGAGATATAAAATTGTTGAGTTTGTGCATTGGATCTAGAATTCCATTTAACAATCCAGGACTTTTTCAAATCAATTTTGCACTATGAAATGTTATTTGTTTATTGTTTCTTTGAGTTAATATTCTGTTGTATTTCATTTCTTTAAGCATGGACAAAAACTTCTGAGAGTGAGAAAATCCTAATTGAATTGAAGTCAAAAACACAAGTTCTAAAAATTCTTACTGCAGTAACTAGATTTTGACTGCTCTATACCTAAAAGGTGGGAATCTTCCTTTATTCAACACGTGGAATCTCTTCCAAAACATTCATAAAGGTTACTTTGGATGCACAGGTTTTACTTTGCATGTAGATTCTTAAGATAGATGTCTCTTAACTCAAATGCTTCTGGACCTCTGCATGTGTTTGAGGAATTGATATCTTTGCAGGCTCTTATGTATCCTCTTCTTGTGGCTTGTAAATCTATAAGCAATTTACGTAAAGCAGCTGCTGAGGAAGTGGTAAACAAAGTTCGAAAGCACAGTGGTGTGCTTGTGGATCAGGTTAATTAAGTGTTCTATTTGCAATTGATTAATTGTTTGTTGTAGTTTGGTTTATCTTAATAATGATCTTTTATATGTAGGCACAACTTGTATCGACGGAATTAATTAGAGTCGCTATACTTTGGCATGAAATGTGGCATGAGGGACTGGAAGAAGCAAGTCGTTTATATTTTGGTGAACATAACATTGAGGGAATGCTAAAGGTGCTAGAGCCTCTGCATAAAATGCTCGAGGAGGGTGCTGTGAAGGAGAATATTACTATAAAAGAGAGAGCATTCATTGAGGTTGCTATTAATATTATTGCAGTAGTCATTTCATATTTTTGCTCTGCTGTATCTGCTATCAGTGCATATGATCTTATTTTGAAACTGTTTTGATTTTTTAAGCACAGTTCAATTATTGAATTCTGGATCTTGCCTTTTTTTAGTCCGAATGTGCCATGTTTCTATTCTGAATCTTGAAACCTATTTATAATTCTTGAATTGGGTCATTTCTTGAAGCATCTAGCATTATGGCACACTGTTTCATTTATACATTTAGCTGATAACCATAAGCTGTTATGACTGCAGGCATACCGGCATGAATTGTTAGAGGCATGGGACTGTTGCATGAAGTACAAGAGAACTGTAAAAGAGGCGGAGCTTACTCAGGTATGATAGCTTGAGGGAATGATTTATGTGAGTTTTTATTTAGGTCTTTTCTACTAGTTAAGAAAATGACAAGCGTTTCTTGTGTGTGCATGAATCTGCCTAGAGGTGGATGGTTTGGTTGGAAAATCATTGTTTTTCCTGATCGCCATTTTCAGATTTGCAAACATGGATCTTTTCCCTATTGCCTTTTATACATGACTTTCATGTCAAAGCATCAAAAACATCAACAAATTTTTAGAGTGCCACTTAGTTTCATTAGAGTACCAAAACCTCTTTACCTGTGATTCACGAGCCATTTTTTTCTTTCAATTTACACACTTTGTATTATTTTTCAAGTTTTGTTGTTTGAACAATCCAAATAACTATACATACATTTGTCTTGCATGCAATCACCCTTGTAGGTTGCAGTTTAAGCCAAGTCCATTAAGGACATAGTTTAGGTGAAACTAGATCATTGACCCGTGCTATGCTGTGGGTCAGGTCAAGTTTTTCTTTAACGCAGGGAAAATGTTCAAATATTGCTAATTTTTTTGGTGGAAAAAAAATTTAAACCTTATAGGGGTTGACTTGATGTGACCTGGTTGACTTTACGGGTCCAAAAGCAACCCGAATGCCTGTAAAAACATAGTTTGACTCCGAAATTTTCAAGATGACATTTTTTTTTAATATTAAGATAACATATTGGATTGACTTTGTTCAACCCGGGTTAACATGTAAAATCTGTGACCCAAGTTGTAAGACTATGATAATCCCATGGAAAACAAATCAAAATAAATTATAAAGCCTAATTTCCAATCAACTCAGTGCTAAAGGATGAAATTGAAAAAAAAAACCCTAAAAAAGCAACCTGAGTTAATTTGTTAAACTCGTGACCCGAATCATAAGACCGAGATAATCTCATAGAAAGAATATTGAAACAAATTATGAGGTTCAATTCCCAATCAGTTTAATGTTGAAGGATGGGACTTAAAAAAAGATATCAATTAAAAAATCACATAAAAAAATGACCCAAATCAATCCTTTAAACTCATGACCTGGGTCATGCTACCAAGACCAAGAAAACCTCATAGAAAGAAAAAAATAAAAAAACAACCTGATTTAACCCAAATTAACTTGTCAAATCTATAACTCTGGTCTTGAGACTGAGATAACCCAATAAAAAGCAAATGAAAACAAATGATGAAGCTCAATTCTCAATAGATCTTGTCAGATCTAATGTTGAACGATGAAATTTGAAAATAATTTAATTAAAAAATTGACACAAAAAATGAGTTGAGTAATATGGGTTTAACCCATTAAGCAATTATTCCCAGGTTATGAGACTGAGATAACTTTATAAAAATCAAACCAAAATAAATCATGAAGCTTAATTCTTAATTAAACACAATATTAAATTATGAAATCGGAAAAAAAGTGTCAATTAAAAAAAAGAAAAAAAAACGAGTCAACAAGATTAACTTGTCAAACCTGTAACCCGGGTCATGAGATGGGGAAAACTAAAAAAAAAATCAAATCCAATGTTGAAGGACATGAGATCAAGATAACCTCTTGGAAAGAAAATAAAAAAAATGACCTGGTTAAAATACCAAAACTCGCTACCTTGATCACGAGACTAAGATATCCCTATGGAAAACAAATCAAAACAGACTATGAAGATCAATTCCCAACCGACCCAATTTGAATCATAAAACTGAATAAATAAATAAATTAAATAAAACACAAAAAACAACTCGAGATAACTTGGGTTAACCTGTTAAGCATTTTTCCTAGGTCATGAGACCGGATTAACGTAATAGAAAGCTAATAAAACAAATCATGAAGTCTAATTTTCAATTAACCAAATATTAAAGGATGAAATTGGGGAAAAAAAGGTTAAATTAGGATAAAAAAACCTAGCCAACTGGGTTAATCCACCAAACCCGCAATCTGTGTCATGAGAGTAGGATAACCCTATAAAAAACAAATCTGATATTAAAGTATAAAATGTTAAAAAAACATTAATCGAAAAAAAACGAAGGCAAATGTTTTTTTTGTAGGGCCAAGGAAAGTACTATTCATTACTACAGTTCTTTCCCCACATGTTTTAGTGTATTGTTAATATACTCTTTCTCCTCTCTCTCTAAATGCTGATACAACAACAAAGCCTTAATTTAACAAGTCAGGGCCAGCTACATATATCTTTTTGCACCATTTGGTGTAATCATAAACCATATCCATCTCCTTATTAAGGCTGTTTAAGTCATTCGATACCACTTCCATCCACAATGTTTGGTCTCCCTCCTCCTTCCACAATCTCCTTTTGATTTCTCTGACTCAGTGCCTCTGGTAGCCTGCTCTAAACATACCCAAATCATCTTAGTCATTCTTCTCATTTTATCTCCAATTTTCTGAACAGTGGAAAATTGGTTAATTTCTAATATTTCCTTCTTTTTTTGTTGCCATTAATCCATCTTAGCATGCACATCCCAACCACACTCATTTTATGGGTATGCTGTTTTCTTGCCCGTGATTCACTCCTATACTGCATGGTTAGCATGGTTGGCCTATTGTGTCATGTGGAGCATACCTTTCACTGATAAAGTTTATATATATATATATATATATATATATATATATATTTATTATTTTGATGGAAAAGGAAGTTTTGAACGAAAATATGTATGAACGAAGAACGAAGAACGAGAAATACACCTAAAATACCAAGAGGAGGAACATCTTTTTCCATAGCTGAAGTAATCTAGTCACATGTTAAGCTTGCTTAGTTGAAGCTATGGATGGGGAGGTGTGCGCTTGTATCAAAACTGAGAAGAAGCTAATGGTATGAGCTATGATTTGAACAGGCATGGGATCTATATTATCATGTCTTCAGACGAATAGACAAGCAGCTTCAAGTCATGAAAACTCTTGACCTGCAGGCAAGAATGATATATCTTTATGTTGATTTTTAGCTTGTTATTGAAATGTAACTTACCATTCTCTGTTTGTGGAAAGATAGTCTGTTTCTCCTGAGCTGGTAGAATGCCGTAATTTGGAGCTTGCTGTTCCTGGAACATATCGTGCTGGTAATCCTAGTTACAAGACTTATTAATTATCAAACCTCAGTTTCCTGGCTAATCTTTCATCTCGGTTTCTCATTCTTCAGATTTACCAGTAGTAACAATAGCATCATTTGCACCTGAGCTTGTTGTCATAACATCAAAACAGCGACCCCGGAAATTGACTATTCATGGGAGCGATGGGGAAGATCATGCCTTCTTACTGAAGGGACATGAAGATTTGCGCCAAGATGAACGTGTAATGCAGGTAAACTATGTTTTGCGCTTGAGATATTTATTATTGTGCTCTGTTGTGCTAGATGTTACTATTTGGGTCTAATTCTGGTTAATGCTAAAAATCTGTTGGCTGTTGTCAGCTGTTTGGATTGGTGAATACTCTGCTGGAGAATTCAAGAAAAACTGTCGAGAAGGATTTGTCTATTCACCGATATGCTGTAATTCCATTATCTCCAAACAGTGGGTTAATCGAATGGGTTCCTAATTGTGACACACTACACCATCTCATTCGAGAATATAGGGATGCCAGAAAGGTACATTAAAGTTTATCCGTGAGTAATGGAGTAGTGGGGTGATGACTGTCGAAGTATCTGCCCTCATGTGTTTAGTATATGGTTATGTCGGTATTTTGTCATGAGACAGCTGCAATTGATGGATTCCTGTTTGTCTTAATCATTTCAGATCACCCTAAATCAAGAGCACAAATACATGCTCAGTTTCGCTCCAGATTATGACAATTTACCACTCATAGCTAAAGTTGAAGTCTTTGAGTATGCTCTTGACAATACTGAAGGGAATGACCTGGCTAGGGTATGGAATGAAAATTCATCTCTTCAATATTTATTTCTTCCTCCCCTGTGGAAACTATTTCACTTTACCAAGTAATGTTATCTGCCAGGTTCTTTGGTTAAAAAGTCGCACTTCTGAGGTATGGCTAGAAAGGCGAACAAATTACACACGGAGTTTAGCAGTCATGAGCATGGTATGTGTCCACCTTGTATTATTGTTTAGCAGTCATGGATATATTATGTGTCTGCCTTGTATTATTTAACAGCTTTCTTAAAGGATTCCATCCCTTGATTATGAAACTCTCAATGAATGTCATTATATTGCCATTCTTGGCAAGTTTTCCAAACAACCTTGCCAAATAATTGAATCGTGTTTTTTGGTTAACTTGAATACTTCACTGGGGATGACTTTTTGGCTATAATTTGACAATCATTTCTGGTTCCATATAGTTGAATAGTGTCTAAAAGATTTAGGACATAGAAGCAGATAATCCCAAATCATCCGGTCCTTTATGCCTTTGAACTGTTCCAGATTATGAACAGGGAAATAAGGTCTTGAAGCATCTAGTTGTTGGATTCGAAGTTTTAACTCCTAACCGAAGAAGTTGTTGCTGGCCATCTCACGTGCTTTTGTCTACTAGGCTTTTTAACCTCGCTTTGTTTCTATCAAATAAATTAATAAAGCTGCTTTGTTTTGATTCAGGGCACCTATAAATTATTTTGATTCGAGTTTTTTATTTTTTGAAAACATGGTAATTATTTAACGGTAATTGCTTTTTCTCAGGTTGGTTACCTTCTTGGCTTAGGTGATCGACACCCTAGTAACCTTATGCTGCATCGCTACAGGTATATAATGATTAGAACAAAGCAGAGGAAAGAAAAGTGCTAGTTTATGGGATTAATCATACTTGTGTTTTGCAGTGGGAAGATCTTGCATATTGACTTTGGAGATTGCTTTGAAGCTTCAATGAACCGGGAAAAGTTTCCTGAGAAGGTGCATTCTAGAAAATACTGCATTATCATACGCTTCCTAATGCACATGATGGTTCTTTGAATTTAAAATGTGGCAGTATGCTTAAAATTATATTTTCAATGTAGGTTCCTTTCCGTTTGACAAGAATGCTTCTGAAAGCTATGGAGGTTAGTGGTATAGAGGGCAATTTCCGCTCTACTTGTGAAAATGTGATGCAAGTTCTCCGAACACACAAGGATAGTGTTATGGCCATGATGGAGGTATGAACACTGAAGTTTATTTTTCTATTTAGTACTTCTGTGAGCCTACTCCATAGGGAAACAGAGATCAAATTAATTGCATGCTTTGAATATCTTCTGAAAGTCCATGTTTGTAGAACAATGGATACTGGTGAAAGCAACAGCAATCGATGAGTATACAAGAAGTTTAAAAATTTGCAATATTACAAATGATATAAGACTATTAATTGTGTGAAAAACAAGTATACATGTCGTTTCTTAATTCATAAGAAATTTATAGTGCTGAGGTAAATATATCCAGTTCAAGGAAGAAAAAAGGTAAAGTTTTCCAGTTGGTTAATATATTGGTTTGGTTTTCAATACAATGCCAAAAGGAAAATATAGATTCTTGTTTGTTGAAATGACAATAAGGTAAGTCAATCTGGGTCCCCTATTTTTCAGGCTTTTGTTCATGATCCCCTCATCAATTGGCGCCTTTTCAACTTTAATGAGGTCCCACAAATGTCAGTGTTCACCAATAGTCATGTCCCTGCTGTTGTGAATGCTGAGGAATCTGCTCCTAGTAGAGAGCTCCCTCAACCTCAACGCAGTGCTCGTGAGAGGGAACTTCTTCAGGTATCATATAGTATCTTAAATGTAGGAACCTTTGCAATAATGTTCTTCAATGATGTTTATATATTCAATTGGTTTTATGTAGGCTGTTAATCAGCTTGGTGACGCTAATGAAGTTTTGAATGAACGTGCTGTGGTTGTCATGGCCCGGATGAGTAATAAACTGACTGGACGTGATTTCTCCACTCCTTCATTTACTGCAAGCTCTATCCAACATGCAGTAGATCACAGCTCCTTAATTTCTGGAGATACTCGTGAAGTAGATCATGGCTTATCTGTTAAATTGCAAGTTCAGAAATTAATTATTCAAGCCACATCACATGAAAATCTGTGCCAAAATTATGTTGGGTATGATCCCAGTATGCCTTCCCGCCTTTTTTTACTTGTTTTATGCACACTCAAAGTTTTGTAACAAGGTGGCATACACTAGCCTGTATGTGCTTAAAGATGACATGCGGGTCAGTGTTGCTTTTGTTGGTATAACATGCATGGTTTTGTTAGCAGAAATGACAGCTGAACGAAGGTGGCATTGAACAGTTCCTTTTCACTTTTAATTTCATCATAAAAAGTTTGTTTCATTTCATTCTCGTCATCTAATTTTGCACTGATTGAAAGAACAATTCTACAAGTTAGCAGGCTTTGTTAACTAATGACTTTTACGTTTTACTTTTCAGGTGGTGTCCTTTTTGGTGAAGGGAAGCAACCCTGTTGTATGAAGTGTACATAGTTCAATCACAGTAGACCTCGACACGTCCTGGTTTGCATTTTCTCT
>Ga0325411_1000793_pt1 | contig 33959 bp, 27 predicted proteins | sample PopdelMetagenome_13_FD_206181 | JGI IMG/M metagenome (GOLD analysis project Ga0325411, IMG submission 206181) | Populus deltoides microbial communities from Bellville, Georgia, United States - Xylem-PdIQD-R4 | ecosystem: Host-associated > Plants > Phyllosphere > Stem > Wood/Secondary xylem...
AAAAAATATTAAAAATAATATTTTATTTTTATTAGTACATGTAAATGTTTTATGTTTTTTCTTCCTAGGTTCAAGTTAAAATATCCAGATTCTAGCAAGATCAGGCATGCTGGATGCCATTATTACAAGTTTGATTATTTCTGTCGCAATAAAATTTGTGCTGAATTGTGCGTTCTCAATGGTCCAGATGTGCTGTAATTTACTAATTAAAATTTATAGACAATGCAGCAGATAGCAAGGGTGTTTTCATATATATATATATAAACTCCATGCCTGTTTACATTTTTAATGAGAAGTTGCTATTAAGGATATCCCATGGATTAATAGTTAATTCTACTCGGTGTCATAAAATATATAGTATATATAAAATGTAATTTATAGGGTATTTTCATAAAAAAATAAATACTCCAGATTTGTTTACAAGTTGCTATCCAGTATATCCCATGAATTAATTATTAACTCTACTCAGTAGCATAGAATACACAGTATATTATCACTTTCAGTGTATCGTGGGAAGATGATGATACTCCACGAAGGGGCTTGTTCCTCGCCAATATCATATACATATTAAGTAATACTTTAAAAGGCGTGGAGAAACTACTGTAGCTTCTCCACGCCTTTCACTTTATTAATATATTATATTATTATAATTATTATATTATAGAACTATTTTTTAAAAAACAAATTGTTTTTTTTAATGATTTTTTTTTGTTTGATTTAGTTTGTTAATGTTAAATATTTTTATTTAGTTATCAGATTTTCATGATACGAATTCCAGGTTTGATGGATTAACCTGATTTGACGAGTTAACCCGATTTTTTTTCTTTTTAATTAATTTTTTTCGTTTAGTTTAGTTTGTTAATGTTAAATTTCTTTCTATTTAATTATCAGACTTTCATGACACGTATCCTAAGCTTGACGAGTTAATTTGGTTTGATGGGTTAACCCAGTTAATTCTGGGTAAACCCGTCAATTTTTTTTTCTATTTAGTTATCAAACTTTCATGACGCGAATCTCAGGTTTTACGGGTTAACCCAATTAATTCAGATTTTTTTTCTTCATTAGTTTTTCTTTCTGTTGGTTTTTTTCTTTGTTTTTTTTAATTAATCTATTTAATTATCATACTTTTATGACACGACTTTATAGGCAGACCCATATCCAATATTCTTGAGTCCGGTGTTGCAGCAAGGCTCACTTAAACTTGGGTCATGCAAGTTTAATGTTATTATAAATATTACTTTTAGGTTAGGCATTGCAGCCAAACCCAAGACTTTTGGGTATAGCTTTGCAGAAAAACCTAACACTTTTAAATCTTAGTTTTTTTATATTTTTTTATGCAAAAAAAAATTCATGGCATCGTGCGGGTCATGTAACTAGTATATATATAAACCGAAAGTCATGGTAAATTAATTTTCTATGCACCTAGATATTCTATTATTTAGTATAATTACCATTTTATTTTCTTAATAAAAAATTAATGAACTTCTTATTAGAGGTAAATTATTTTTTCTTCATAGTTCATTTGTCGTCATGGGCAAGGATAAATTGATCTTTTTCTAATTTAAATATACGGTATAAATATTCTATTACTCTTAAAAACCATTTTTCACTGGAGATTGAGAAGAGATAATTTAGTTTGTTTATACTTAAAAAACATGGTGTGAAAATTAAATTACTCTTAGAAGTAAAATATTTCAAACTGGTATTAAAGTTTTTTTAATTTTTAAATTGATTTTTAAGTAATTATCAAGTTGACCATGATTTTGCCTTTTGATAAATATAAATATTACTTAAAAATAAAAAGTAGTTAATATGTGTCTTTCGAGTAGGGTATAATGTATCATCCCACCTTTAAACACTGTCATCCATGGCGGCATGGAAGTGTCCTACCATGATCTTGGTGTTATGGTGTGTGTACACGGCGGGATGGTGGTTGAGTTATGTTGGAAAATTTTCTTCTCCTTCATCTTTTTTCTCTCTTTTTTTTTATTATCAAAATATAAAGGTGTCATATTTATTTATTTTTTGTATATAATTTTGTCCTCAACTCCTCATTATTTTGATTGCAATTTATATTTTTATATATTTTTTTAATTTTATCTCTTATCATTTGATATCATTTAATTTTTATATTAAATTTAGTTTTTATTCTTTTGATTGTTTTTTTTTTATTTTTTTTTCAATTGAATCTTGTTTTCAATTTCATCCATCGACGTTTGAATTCAAATTATTTTTATATTGAATTTAATTTCCATTCTTTTAATTTTTATTTCTTTTGTTTTGAATTCTTTTTTTTATTGCGTTTGTTTTTTCAATTTCAACAATCATCATTTTATTAATTTAAAATTCTGCTTTATTATTTATCAGGGTCTGTCTTCTATAAGGTTAGTCTCATATGTATGACTAGGATCACATGTTTTAAAGATTAACATGGGCTAACTTTGATCTTTTTCTGAGTGTTCTTTTAAATTATTATTTTTTTAATTTTGACATTTGATTTATTAACAATTGGTTTTTATGTTTTTTTTTAATTTTCTTTCTATAAAGTTATTTTAAACATGTGTCCATGGTTACAAGGTTAACAGGGTAACATAGGCTCACTCGAATATTTTTTTTTATTTTAATTAAAAATATTTTAGTTAGCTCTTCCATATTAGGTTGTTTAATAATTGAATTTTATAATTTTATTTAGTTTGTTTTCAACAATGTTACCTTAATACCACAATCAGGTTACATATTTGACATGTCAATATAATATTTTTAGTTTTTTTTTGTATCATTAAGCCTACAAAATTTACTAAATAGTGTCAAGTCAATAAATCTTTTATTATTTTTTATTTTAAAAAATTACTTGTGTCACCTTATTTTTTTTTTCATTGAAAACAAATTTGAGTCAACTATGTAGTCAAATTCTAAAACTTCAACTTCTTCGAAACTCAGCACTAAATGAAATCAAGGGTCAACACTTAAAGTGGATCCATCACCCTAAAAAAATTAAAATTATCGAGATAAATAAATATCGGAGCAAAGAATGAATAAGAAGATATCGCCAACGTTCAAAATTGTGTGTGTGTGTGTGTGACAAGTCTACTTGTGAACAAGAGTCAAATGCTCGGGTGTTAAACATGTAATATAAATCTAATCAAGAGAGAACAAGGGCATAATGACTTTCTAATCTTGTCTGGTCTTTCTTGGTGGACGATAGTTTTCCTCGGGCGGGTAATGGGTTGGTGACTTTGAAGCTGGGTTTGGATGCCACGTCCAATCACTCACCAAAATACTAATTATATATATATATATATATATATATATATATATATATATATATATATATATTATTTCTCCTATCAATCTATTTTTTTCTTCCTTTCTTCTGTTTCTTATAAAAAAACAATAAAAAAACATGAAACTAACGAAAAGAATCAGGTTCCGAATTAATTTTGAAGTATAAGGACTAATTAGTTATTTTTTAAAATCAGAGATAATATTCAATTTATTATGAAAAATTACAAATACTAATTGTAATCGAATCCCAAATAATGGTTTTTTTCTTAAAATCAAAATCTAAATAACAACATGAAAAAGCAAATTCATTTACAATTTACGATCTAAACCACTGCCTGGAGGAAGGTGCACGTACACGAACCGTGGAATCTCAACATAAAGACAATAGAAGAAGTAGCCTCAAGGCTGGCCCATCCAAGCATCATTTTTTGGGCCTGGTTCTGCTAAGGCAGACCCAAGTTATGAAGGCCCACCCACACCGTTCCAGAAACAACGACGTAACAACTAGCTGCCTTGCCGTGCCCTTTGTTAATCTTTGAGACCGACATCTTACGTGTCTTTTCGCAAATAACAGCAACTAACTTACACAACTGTTTATTCTATTTCTAGCTGTCTCTGAACTCTGATTACATTTCCAAGACCACCACCTCCTTTGTCTTCCGAAAACACCATCATCATTTTCAACTCCTCCAAATTGTCTCATCACCAACACAACAAATCCATGGGAAAGGTCAAGTCTTTTAAGCAGGAATCCACATTTGGTTGCTTTCTTTTTCCTTTTTTTTTTTTTTTGTTTCTCAGAGTTCATATATATCTTGTTGGTTTCGTATTGGGTGACTATGACCTGAGTTTGTCTGTGGTGAATAGATGATAGACTTGGAGAATCAAAGAATATCATTTTCAAATACCCAGATCGACTTCCTGTAAGTCTCCCCTCTCTTTCTATCATATTGTTTTAGTATTCCTTTGATTTTGAGCTGTCATTTTGATTGGTTTATGTGATTGTTTCTCTGGTTTTCTTGCTGTAAGTTCAATTTTATTTTTGAGAATTTAGTGGTATATCTGCTTCTTCTTCTTTTCTTTATCTGGGTAGTTTCAGGGGTCCTGTCTTATTTGACAAATAGAATGTGTAGCCCAAGACCTGATCTAGGAGGGGCGGGTTTAGTCTTGGTGAATGAAAGTTAACCCCACCAAAGGAAGAAAAGATTATACAATTGGAATCTGAAAACAAACCTGAAAATTCCAACATAGTTGGAAATTCCTCATTTTGATCTGGATGTGCAAGTTTTTCTGCTTATATTGATGTTTCCTGTGGAAAAATATGTTTTCTTGATTGTAACTCGTTATTTCAAGTGTTAATGATGGATTTTTCAAAGCTAAGCTGGCTGTTCTCTTAAGGGAATCAAAAGCATCCTTTATGTTGCTGGCTGTTCTCTTAAGGGAATCAAAAGCATCCTTTATATTTTTGGTGCAGCACATTTGTTGAAGGAATGTAATCATTGCTATTGAATATTGTTGGTTTTAATTGTCTAGTGCAAAAGAAGTATTTTTTAAATTCTGGTTAGAATGATGTACTTTATGCAAGTTACCTAACCTTGCAAACTAAGCCAAAGCATGATTGTTGGGCAAGCTAGGCAAAATCTGACTTCACCAATGTAATTTAAATAGAAATATCAATCTTAGAGTCTTCTTATTTCTTTCTTTATTTCTTTTTCTTTTTTAAAAAAACCATCGGAGCTCATCAGTATTTTCTCTGATTTTTAGGTGATTATTGAAAGATATTCAAGGACGGACCTGCCAGAAATGGAAAAGAGAAAGTATGTCTATCTCTTCTCTTTGCATTATACAAAGTTTCAGTTGTTAAATCTGCAAATAAATAAATAAATAAATAAAAGAAAAGGAAAAAGAAAAAAGAAAAAACTATCACTGCCATGTTAACCTTACATATATCCACGTTCTGATTTCCAGTCCCGGTGACACTCTTTGAGCTATAGATTCCTTATGTTCATAACCAGATTTTTAGCCAGTATATTGTTGTAAGATTCCAATCCTTATTTTTCTCGTTTTTTCAGATACTTGGTTCCCCGAGACATGACTATCGGGCAATTCATCCACATTTTAAGTAGTAGACTAGAGTTAACTCCTGGAAAGGCTCTGTTCATTTTTGTGAAGAACACGTTGCCTCAAACAGGTAAAATTGAACATTTGATTGATCTCGACATCGTAGCTTATACACAGCCTTCTTAGGAACCTGCTAACTTGTGCTATTTATTTACAGCAAGTCAAATGGATTCAATCTATGAATCTTACAAGGACGATGACGGATTTCTGTACATGTGCTACAGCAGCGAAAAAACCTTTGGCTAAGCTGTATCATCCTTTCTCTTGAATACTTCATTTCTGTCTTTGTAAGTATCAAATAATTCTCCGTGGACATGCCTGTATGGCTCAAAGCCAAACCCATGTAAATAAGTGTTCATACGATTCCTTCTGTAAATTATGACGTACTGTAAAGTATATCAAACTAATGCAGGAGTGTTATATGATTCCTTGTGTAAATTAAATGACGTTCTGTAAAGTATACCAAACCTTCTTTTAGACTTCTGTGGCCGAATGGATGGACCGTGGCTATTCCTGTGACCAATGTAACCTTCTACTTTACGATTCGTATGGAAACTGCATGAACATAAACATCACCATGTCCTCAACTTTCGCTTTTGGAAAGATTAACGGATAATGTTTTTTTAAATCCAAACATGGTTGGGTAAACAAGAGAATTGCAGTTAACACACGCTGATATCACCAAGAATAAGCTTGTCGTATTAGAAACAGCAATGTACAACATCGAAGTATCGTTTGGTAATGAAATCAAGGTTTAAAACTCTGAAAAAGGGAACATCTGCTGGCTACAAACATCATCGTTTCCTTGGGTCTGTGACAATGCCACCCCTTCATTTTGACCGAATAATTTTGATTATGATTCAACAATTTCGTCTCTGCCACAGCTACCAGAACATCACCGAACTGATGCCAATTGTGTACACTCATGACAGTCCAGTGGAAGGTCTTTGATTCTGCATGAAAGTCTTTGCTAGACTTGTGGTGCTTAACTGTAATCTCATTGCCGAACCGTATTGCTTTCTACTGATGCTTTTCTGATCTGCATCAACCGCAAATTTCTCTTTGATTGCCCTTCCCGGAACATAAAAAATTCTTTCGTCTTTTTCTCATCTGAACAATTTCTCATTGAACTGACATTGTAGGTTGCAAGAAGTTCTTTCTGCTTTGTTGAATCAGGACAGAGTCTAGCCAGATCAGGAACAAGATGACACAAACCAAATTGCTGCCCACAGGCGCCCATTGGACCCAGGCAGAATTCTCTAGATATGCACTTGAAAGTATTATATCTGTCTCCGTCAAATTCTAGAGCAGGCTCCACCGAAGACTGGTTTTCCGTTTGAATCCCTTCCATTGTTTGCCAACGATGGGCTGCTTGAGGGAAACTTGCGCTTCAGCAATGCACCCATAGGGGGGTAAGAGGAATTGTCAACTGTTCCGGCAACATTTGGAACTGACGATGAACCAGTTGTAGAGGATGAAGAAACGTTAGGCCCAGAAAGTTTCGTATGCACTAAACTTGCATTACTAGATAGCACAGGCTTTTTGCTTACTGCTGGCCCGCTCAGGGCAGTATTTAGACACGCTCCACGGTTATGTGAAGAACGACACCAAGCATAGCTTGGAGAATTAGCAGAGAGCCCTGGTCTATGAAGAACTGAATTCAGAGCCCGAGATGATCTAATAACAATATATTTTCCTCAATTCAAGTCTAATAACCCTAATATATAATTCAACATTAATCATCAATTCATAATCAAATTTAAAATAACTTATAGAATCATGTTTAGAACACCTTACCCAGTAAAAATTAAGGTTTTGATCTTTAACCAATCAAAGATTTTCGACTCCTTTTTTTTTTTAATGACAGTCAACCCTCTCTCTTCTCTTTTTATTTAAATTTTCTTGTTAATTCTTTGTTCACAAGTGTTTATTCTACTTATAAACCCTTAATCTTGGATGAGTTCTTGAAATTTTGATATTTTTCTCTTGATTTGACAAGAACAAATTCAAAAACTCTTTTTTTTTCCTCTCATGGTTGCTGCTGATTTTTAGTGAGGAGAAGAGTATTTATATTCCATAATTTCTCATATTTTCACTTACACCTCATTTCCTTTAAGTATATTATTTTTGTCCCCACATCTTTTTCTTCTTATAATTTAGCTATATCTCTTTTCATTTCTTATAATTTCATCCAATGTTATTAAAAACACGTTTTAACTCGTAAAATCATACAATCGAATTTTCAAATATACTCTAAGTCAACGTTAATTTTGAGTTTTTTTTTTGTATGAAAATTTTGTTTGGAATTTATAAATACAAAATATTGATGGATTTTTTTGTGTAAAAAATTGGGTGATTATCCCAAAAAAAAAAAAAATAGTGATAAACCTATATGTATGCCTACTTTTTTTTTACCAAAGTATGCTACGAATAGTACTGTTAACAAACTACGGTGCACAACAGCAGAAGTGTTTAAAATCACCCTTGCCATTAATAAAGTCGATGAAATTCTTGACATGATATTCATTACATTTCTTATTGAAAATAAAAAAAATAAAATTTACACTAAAATGGAGAACTAATTCCAAGTACATTGACCTCTGCTTCAATTATGCAAATGTCCTTAATAACATAGGCATTGTTTGGCTGATAAATATAATCCAGGGAAACATATCTTGTCCATCCACTTTCTGATCTTGAGGCACCAAACCAGTGTTTAGCTGCAAGAAGAAGAAACAATCTCAACTCTTTTTTTTCATTGACAGAAAAAGGTGGGGGGGGGGGGGAATCCAAGAATCTCCTCTGATGCATAATCTTCCAGGCAAACATGTGGGGTTGTCATGTTAAACCGGCAAAAAGATCATTTGTGTTCTTACCTTTAGCAGAAAGGTCTAACTTTCTATCCTTGACTTGATTTACAATGCGCAGGGTGTAATCCGCACAGAGCCTGCAACCAGCAGGGAGGGTTTCCAAATCCACAGCCAAGTACAGAGAAAGATGGGTGCCCATTCCAAAATCTTTTCCCTTAGGATAGAGCAGTATCTTCCTGAAACAACCAGTATAGGTAAAATTTAAAAGAAAAGAAATTCAAAACTGACTAAACACTAATAGAAGAAAATAATATATGAGAAGGTAAATTTTTTATAATCGTGTAAATAAATTTTCATCCGGAAAAGAATAACCAGCAGGTTTGCTTATACAATGGTAAATTTCGTTCTGACCACCAACGAATTGTTAATGTAAGAGAAACATTGGCCTCGTAAAGCATATCCAAAACACGTTTTAATCAAGATTACAGACTAAAATTATAAAATAAATATACCATTTTTCACTTGCCGAGCTGAATGTTTGTGATTCTTGACGTTTATCATCCAACTTCAAAAAGTTTTCGATCTTCCAAGTGTGCTTGAAAGCAGCGGTAGGTTGCTTTATCATTGATAAAACCTCTCCTTTGCCTCTGCTTCTTTCTCTACGGACAAATACTTCTGCTCCAAGCACACAAGTGTCTTCCAGAAGGAATCCGTAACGAGAATCATTAAATGTTGAAAGCTGAATGAATTGATCAAAACCCCATTCAAGCTTCAATCCATGAAAACGTCTTTCCTGTCCTGCTGCATCTATCCTTGGCACCAAGGCCGAAACATTAGAGAGGGGCATCACTTTCTCTCGATTTAGACTAAATTACTCAAGTAGTGATGGAAGAAAACCATTGCAAGTAAATCGTGCCGGTATCCTTGGCAACAAGGCCGAAACATTAGAGGGGGCCATCACTTTCTCTCGAGTTGAACTAAATTACTCAAGTGATGGAAGAAAACTATTGCATGTAAATATTTCTTGCACCCAACTTTGGTGATGCTATAAACATTAAAAAAAAAACTGCAACTAATGATAATAGCTGGAGGATCTAGTGCAAAGTAATGATTTAGAAAACATGCCTTGAATTACCAAGTAGCTGTCCTTGTTTCGGTCAAGCAAAAACAACCGGAAAATCACATGAACCTCCCAACCAAGTGGAAGAGAACTGGCGTCAACCTTTGCTAAATAGAGAGAGATGTAATCTTTTACATTCCTGCTCTTGTTTCCACTTGGATAAAGAACCAATTTCCTTGCAATGCAAACATAGGAGGTAATAAAAAATGAAAACTGTACTGCTAAGGGTATCTCCCAACAAAACATGACAGCAGTTGGGGATGGCAAGGCAATGAGAGATACATTTTTACTAAAAATAAAATGTACCATGTATAGCCTCCAGCTTCAAAAACCCCTGTTTCATATTTCTCCACCGCATTTTTTGCAAGTAACGAAAATAACTCTATTTTAACTGTGTAATGGACGGGTGATGCATCTGATATGGATGCTACAGCACCTGAAAAAGGAAATGATATCAGCACATACAAGTTTGATCACTCTTTGGTTTGGTTATTAGAGAAAATTTGATCATTAGACAAACAGGCTGAGTCTTAGAGGGAGAGCTGCGTACGGAAGAAAGGGCAAGCTCACTGACAATAATCTCGGCAGTTATCAGAAGAGAAAAAGTTTGGTCACGGAACACGATGTTAGTCGATTAGAGAAAAAGGGAAGGATAGGGGGAAATACCAGGAGGGGGAGAAATATCGCTGAGAACTTCTGTCATGACGGTGACACTATCTTTCCTGGCAACAAAATCCAGTAAACGATGTGCGGGATAGAGGAGAATAATAATAAAAAACATTTGTTCCCCTATTTGTAAGAAAATCAAGAGAAAGTAATTATTCGAAACTTTTAGAAGTTGTTAACCTCTGCTAGACTAAAGATTACTTTCGAAACAGGAAACAGAATCGATTCTCTGCTTGCAGATGCAAAACACGTCTATTAAAAATACCATGCATTATTTCCTTGCAAACCGCAATCTTACAAAGCTTAAACACAACGATGTGCTTGTGCAACCAAGTACATTCGCGGGGGCAATGACTGAATCTTTAGCAGCAGGAAAACCTCACAAGGAAATCCATGGCATTCGACTAAAATATGCTTTTATGCCCGTGAAAATTTTCTTTTCTTTTCTTTTTCATTGAGATACGCATATATTTACTTGCCTCAAACAAACACGTTAATAAATTGGACGACTAAAGAACCTTAAGAATTTTCTCACACAGGGTAATTAAGGTAAAAAACACTGTAGAGATTATTTTTTAAAATATTTTTTATTTAAAAATAAATTAAAATAATATATTTTAAATTTTTTTGTCTTTAATATTAATATATTAAAATGATTTAAAAATATAAAAAAAATTAATTAATTTGATACTAAAACCACAATGGACTCTTAAACTGCCATTTGCATTGCATTGTCGTAATATCAATATTTAGTAAGCCAAAAATGTAGGCACGACGACTATAGAAACAAAAAAACAAGAAGCAGAGTATACATTTACAAGATCTAAACAAGGTGGGCGAGTTAAAATTTGATATTCCCCATTCAATAGCATTTGGATTTCAATCCGCGGAAAAACAGTAGAGTTCGTATCACCAAAGCTCGTAATATAGGTAAAAAAACTGCAGCACAGAACCATACAAGTCAATCCACTGTGCTAATATTCTGTCTTTCTGAAATTATACGAAATTGGAATTCTCTCGACCCGCTTTTTGATTATTCAATCTCAGTAGCCATACATGGTAGTAGATAAAAGTTTTAACATTCTTTAACAGTAAAATTGAGTTAAGACTCTGACTTGACCTATAATCTGATCTACACTGCCATATTATGCAATAAGAACCAAAGATATGCTTCTTTTCGCATGGTAGCATCTACCTTGCTCTTTGCTATGAGGATGTTCCTTTGGATTTTGGCGTTGCATACCCCAAATGTATTAACTTCTCCACCAATTTTTTCTCAGCATTTGCCTAACAACCCAAAAGAACAACAAAATTAAAAAGGAAAAGAAAAAACAATGAGAACTTTTGGTATCCTAACTCGTGAATGTACTCAAGTCACAAAGATCACTATTTAGTCAAGATCAACAAATATCGATCACTTAACAAAGCAGATAATAAGGAAGTCCAAGAATTAACTTACTTATTTTGAGATTCCTTTTACATTCAAAATGCTGGTATAACTTTTTTTGGAAATACCCAGCATCTGGTAAACATGCTATAAAATCATTTCTCTAAGAATACCAGATTAGAATTCCCTAAATTTCTCCAAATTATTTTCAATAACATGCAGTTCCCATGCTACCATAATTGGAAATAATAGACTTTAGCCCTTTTATTGCCAAGTAACTTTTTAGGTTCAGCATCATTTTAATCTTATCTTCCTTGTGTAATAGTGTAATAGTCATGCTTCAGAAGTCATCGTGTAGAAATTTCCATGAATTTTACAAATAACATCACCCAGACTTTGTCAGCTATCAAAATTGCTTTTCAGATAATATTTCATTCATGTTTAACCATCAATCTCTCCTCACTGAATACAATCTCGATTGAACTCTTTTGTCTTGTACAGTTTTATATCAAACCCATCAGATACCAGACACCCCTATATATTAATGTTACTTTTCTCGAGATGTCAATGGTATATTAATTTCATAACTACTTATCTGCAGCTATTCTCATGAGCATTGCTATTCTCATGAGCATTGCATATGGCCATTGCTACGAGAGAGATGCAACCAGGATTCTAGTGCATAAGCACATGCTTGTGTGCGTGCTTGCGCACGAGAAAGAGAAGGGGAGAGAGGGCAGACCTCAAGCAAGGGACTGTTCTTAGGAATGTTAGAAGCCAACATTATATTTAGTCCAGTCTTCAACACTACAAAAAAAAAAAAAAAAAAGAACAAAAAAAAAACCCAGAATTTCTCAGCTGATCAATCCCATAACCATCAAACTTTCATTCCATAACATAATAGTACCTACCTAATCGTCGAGCAATGCCAGTTCCTGAATTGTCAGAATTTCCTCCGAGTACACAAGTCACACTTGCCGTATTATTCTACAAACACATCGCCAAACCAAAATTAATTACGCAACAACACAATCAATCAAGAATTAATAGTAATAGAAAAAACCTCTAAAATTGAAAAAAATAATAAAAGAAAAAATACTTACAGGGCGAGTGGATGCAGCAGCATACAAGTGACCTAATTTACCAGAGTTGCAACCAATCCATGCATATATCTACGATCAATTTAACAAAAAGGGGACTTAGCTAGTCAACTAAAAAATATTCAAGTAACGATGAACTAATGAATTGATTACCTGTTTGCCAAGATGGATAATCTGGAGGTGAATGGTTACGTCATCGACGACCTCCGTGAAGCAAGTGACCTCCACGCCGTTACCAGAAGCAGCGTCGTTTCGGCTAGACGATGAGGGTTGTTGTTGTACATTGAGGTCTTCCATGGAGGTCTTTAGCGCTTCTAAATTACTAATATCTTCACTGGCCATAGCGTCCACACCACACCACAGACGGAAAGAGGGAGAACGCTCTTGATTCTTTCAAGATTTTAAAGAGGGACTCGATGACCCGTCGCTCAATTCATTAAATTAAAACCCATTTCATTTTGTAGGGTTTTTCATCTTTTTCTTCGTCCAACAGAGGCTAGTATCCCTCCGCCAGTAGATACGTGCCACGTCATCTGCCTTTTGCTTTCAGTTTTAAAGGGAAACCTTAATTCGGTCCGTATTATCACCATTCTCAACTGAGTTCCAAATATAATCAACATTAATCCATAGCTCCTGCCAGTTGAAATATTTTGTTCCATTTTCATAAGATAGTTCAGTGTTTTCATAGGATGTGCGAAAGTAAAGCCTTTATATGTACTTAGATGTTTTTGCAGTTAAATTTGTTTTTTAAAATGTTCTGGTAACTATTTTTATTTTTATTATTATTTTAATGTATTGCTGCTAAAAATTAAAAATATAATATTATTTTAATATATTTTTAACTGAAAATATTTTTACGTACAAAAACAGCATTATCAAGTTATAATAATTTTTGTTTTATTATACCAACTTATATAAAGAAAAATTGGGAAAATTAAGTTTGTTTTTTTTGGATAAATTAAATCTCATTTTCATATGTTAAATAGTAGCATCTAGAATTATTCTTAAGCCAGACGTGCATATTTCTAAAAAAAAGAACAGGTGTGGTCATAGGAACGCAGTTTCTCCAAAAGAATTAACTCCATGTGTTTTTCTCAGCATCTGCGATCGATTTTTTCTTTTTTATATATAGGGTATCAATCATAAGTGTGAGGAATTAACTTGAAAGAAACCCAATTACAAACAAAGGATACCCCAACAAAAATAAATGGGAATAATTAGCACAATATAAATCATATTAAAATATGATGATCCTAAGATAGATCACGTCAAATAAAATTTAAACAAGCAATCAATCAACGACCCTAAACCACGCAGCGGAAGTGGAGGGACCAGATACTTAGGTTAACGTACCAGCTGATTTCGCATCATGTTGGGGACATAGAGGAATCGCTGGATACTTGGCTGCAGCATTTTTAAGTAGCCATCTTTCATCATTGAATACTAACCAAGATGAGATGGATAGTGCTGCTGCAACTATTGCAGCAGTGAAGGCAACTGATGTCGCAGAACAAGTTGCCTCTTAATTTGTCGAGTAAGGAAGAAGATGAACAACTTTCCTTGAAAGGGTCTCTGGCTGCTGTCAGAAAATCAGCTCGTGCAGCAGCTATCATTCAAGCTGTGCCTATCGAGCCAGTTCTTTCCGTCAAAGACAAACAAAGAGCAGCAATGATATTTCTGAAGTTTCACTTGGCCTAGCTGCCCTTGGTTCTTTGAACATGGTTCAAAACAGAGGTCACTTTGAAGATTATTAACATTCTGCAGCTGGAAGAATCCAGCAAAAGTTTCATGGATGGAAGGGAAGGGAAGATTTTTTGAAGATACGCAATCGAATTGTAAAAATTCAGGTACTTTAATCAAGTGTTTTCTCATGCCATGTGCGTTACACAAATCACAATAAATGGCTTGCCGTGTGAGTATCATCGTTTAGGGAGAGGATATGAAGTTAGATGCTGTGATTAAAAGCGGAGATTTCCAAAATAGAAGTTAATTTTCAGTTTATCTTGACCTGTTCCTAGAATGTGCTTGTCTGAGTTGTTAGAACCAGATGTAACTTTTTCCAGATGAATTGTAGTTCTCTTGAAGCTTTTGATGTTCACGGTGGTTGCTTGTTCCTACTAGATCTCTAGAACTTTTCTGTTTCTATTTCTTTTTGTGTTTTTTCCCTTATAAAAGCATATTGAACTGTCAGCTTAAGTGTAGTTGCGATGTTTAAGAAATGCAAATGCTGATTCAATTTGGTGATTGCTTTCAGGCTCATGTGAGGGGACATCAAGTTCGAAAGCAATACAAAAGGGTAGTTTGGTCAGTTGGCATTGTCGAAAAGGCAATATTGCGTTGGAGGCGGAAACGTACTGGTTTGCGGTGATTTCAGTTGCAAAAGACAATTGGAGATGTTAAACTAGAAACTGAGAAAGCAGATGAATATGACTTTCTGCAAATAAGCTGCAAGCAGAAATTTGCCGGAGTTGAAAAGGCAAATAAATAATTGATAAATCAATATCTATTGATATTGTTATTTAAATTAGAGATTATTCTTACCACAAAGCATCATTGGCGAAAAAGAATAGAAGTGATTAGCATAACTCTTTGTTCAATTATAACGACAACATCAATGATAGGAATGATTATAACCAGCAAATCTTGTTCGCGAATCACAAATTGATCCTGGTAACCTAGGAGCTCTATCGCTGTCAAATTGACATTGAGGGAAATCGAACAGTAAGAAGGTAGCATTAATCATGTTTAGTTGCTCATGGGTCCGGATATTCTGAGCAGAAATCCACATTGAAAAGGATAATCCAACGTCTTAAAGCGCCCGTCCTGGAGTGAGCTGAACAAAAAGGTGGGCTTTGAATTCAAAGATTGACGATGGCGCCAAATGATATGCAGGGTGCAAAACATCATATGGGCAACGAAGATAAAAGCCATTGATCATAAATGGAGAGAGGCGAACTTTATCTGTGGAGTGGAAAATGAGCTTTTCCACCGAGACACACACGGACGATCTTCACTGCATATCTTGCAAAGGGGCAGGGTTGCTTGGTCACACATGCTTCATTACTTTTGTTTTCTCTACTGGTATTTTGCCTGTTTGCAGGACAATTCATTCCCGTACGCTACATTTAAAGGCCATTGACATCATTATTTCCGTGAGGATAACTACTTATTAATCTCGGCATTCTTCAAACAGCCGGAAAATTTTCATTCTAGGTGGGCCTCGAGAATGGATGGGCTAAATCGGTAAAGCCTGGCCCAGTTATACAAGAAACAGGTAAAGCCTATAGGATGATGAAACACACAGAAAAGAGCAAAGAGCGAGCCCCGGACCAGCTAATTTTTTGGATCACAGGATTTTATATATATATAAGAGGCGTTAAAAGAGATAAGAAAAAAATTACAGAAACACTTTCTATTGAAATGCACAAGAACAAATTGGATGCGATTCTCGTTCTCATGACATTGATCTAACAAGAAATCCACATATATACCTCATAAACTCGAACTATAATAATTATTATCCTTTGCTGGCATTAACAATTTTCAGCTTCAAATCCGAGCCAGCAATGTAGTACGACACATTCTTCTGAAACCCGGGCTCTCAGCGAGGCCTGGCACTTCAGGGGACATCGGATTTGAACAGGATATTATAAACACCATCACAGTTAATCAATGTCGGGTTATTTACAATGGCCATTGGATGCGAACGCCATTTTTTTCTGAAAGTATCTTCCTGCTGTTTTCTTTGCTAAATCAAAAGAATCTTTCGTAAAGAAATTCAGTACATTTTCTCAAATTCGTTTTGGCCATATTACAAGTTTTCTCTGCTTCCAAGTCCCACAACTTCAGCTAAAACAGATGAAATAAATAGGAGGGAAAATGGTGAGATATAGAAATGATTTACAATACAACCATGATCATCAAATCACTGGTAACGAACTCAAAACAAGTAAAATTGCAACATTGAAGAACGTCCACGGAGAATGGCTGCTTCTATGATCACCTGCTGTAAGACTGCCTCCAGCTGAAACAGAACACAAAACAGAAAAATTAGCCAGCAGACTTCAGTGCTAACCACATGTAATAAGTTTCTTTGACCCAAATTGACCTCTCTAGCGGCACTTGACAAGCAAATATTAAATAATTCTTACCACATTCTCTAGTATAATTTGAAGAGCTCGAGCACAGACACATCATTCCTTCTGTCTCAGTATCATACCCACAAGTCCCCCCAGATTGAGAGCACCGTTCACAGCCAGTTTCAGGCACACTATAAGAAAGTTTGATCCCATAAACCCAATCCGAAGGTACAATACCCATCAAACTATCAGTATTAATCACAGTAGTATAATGCGTGCAGTCCAAAATATTCATGCTCATAAACTTCACAGTATCATATCCCGTAAAACAACAGGGTGGAGAACTATTAGTTAACAAATGGAAAACTCTAAAAGCATTGCACGCGCCATATAATTCATCACAAGAGTGACCAGAGAAGCTGAAACAAAGGTTTTTGTAATGGTTAAGTATCGGAGAGTCGATGGAGCAATTAAGAAGAGCAAAAACAGTGTCTGGCGTTGGAGGGATAGTAACAGATTGAATGTCTGTCATGATAAAATCATGATGGGGTTGTAGAATGGAGCATGTTGACATAGCAGGATCATATATAGTCATTGTTTTTTTGTCATAATCTATGTGTTGGACCTTGTAACCACCCGAAGGGGTTAAAAAAAATAAGTCAGTGCTGCAGTTCAGCATGTGCCGAAACTGTGGTGCGCCGCACCCATCATCGATGCCGAAGGGATAGTTTATGGCAATGCTGCCACAGGAGGTTCTGCAGGGAGTGAGAGAAAGGGTTGGTGGTGGTTGAAGTGCTAGGATTATGAACATGGACAGCTTGAAAGTGATGAGCGATGCCATTGTGGAATGCATACTTGGCTTTCTTTGCAAACCAAGAAATTCAAAGGGGCAAGAGGTTTTTATTGAGAAGTGCTAGTCTGCGAGGCTAAGAGCGGAAAGGGCAATTTCGGTGATAGAAACTCAGAAAGATCAGTGACTTTAGCACCACATCGATTTTAGCGAAAGGAAGGCACCAGTCACTGGCAATCTGTCCATAATTTTCTCTACCAGCTGGGGTGGGATGGAAGGCTTTTTGACCGTTAAGAATGAGACAGCCTGTGCTGGGATCCACCATTTGAAATTTGAGGAAAAGATGGCTCGTCTTTTTCAAACATAGCGGCCCTGTGTACGAATTGAACTCAGCTTGAAAAATGTGCTTAAGTCGAATGCAAGGTGAAATTTTTCATGATGTCGAGTTATCTTCGCAAGTGAATACTGAAGATTCATCATTTGAATACTTGTATTTCATCAGATAAATACATATATTATCTCGTGATGACATGATTGAAAGTGACTACTTAAGAGTGCAAAGATAAAAGAAACCAAAAATTGACTCCTTGAAAGAGCATTTGCATTCTTAGTTTTTTCTGGACTTCAACTTTTACCTCCTAAAAAAACTGGTTAATGAAGCGTTTTCGATGAGGTTGGAACTAGAAAATAAGTATGTCACTGAAAACGATAATACTGTAAACCTAACTATTACACGACGATGAGATTTTTCCCGATTAATATGGCTCGAGCCCAAATTGATGCCGCCCTGGAATTTTTAGCGAGTAATGCCCTACGTAAGGTTATGAAACAACGTGTAGAGGGGTGGATGGTGTAAAGGGTAAATTTTTTGAAAATTGATTGATAAACTAGATTGTGTTAGAGAATAATATAAATTATATTTTAGAGTCTCGTCTAAAAGTTTAAGTTTTTGGATTGAATTGGTTTTTTGACATGGTATCAGAGCTTTGATTACCAAGCAGTCACGAGTTTGAATCTCACTATTTTTATTTATTTAATAAAAATTAAGCACAAAATAATATGAATATATGGAAGTTTCAAGTTTAAAAGGTTTTTATTTGAGAAAATGTATTAAAAAATAATATAAATTATATCTTAAAATATCATCTAACAACTTAATCTATTAAGATAAGATGGTTTTTTTTACTGGTTGAAAGTGCATTTCAAAGTCAATTCTTTAGGAAATTCATGGTCAGCTTGGAGTCAGGGATAACAGGATAGTATTTGGAAGGGAAATGGCAGAAAGGGCGAGTCAATCGTCAGGGGAAGAACTCTTCAATGCTTAAGTTAAGCCGTTGCTCAATTAATCACCAACAGTCATGTTGATGCTGATCTGACTCGTACCGCATAAGCAAACATCCTAATCCAAACGGCAGATCCAAAAACCGTAATGCCAACGAATCCAGCACACAAGCAAAAAGGTCAACAGCTTGTTGAGAAACTCTAAAACTTGTGCACCTGAAACCACACGGCGTACAGAGCTCGAGAAACCAGAAACTCCCTCAGACTAACGCATACAGTGTTCACGTTTTTATAATTCAAAGACAAATGAAAATTGTAGGAAACAAACAAAAATGACGAGTTGAAAACTTGAAATGGTCCTGTAGACAAAGGAGTTTTCTTTCAACAAAATACACACGTGACAAACAACTAGTCACTCGCACACAGAAGGGACTTATTTGGAAATCAGTCTACAAAAACCACATGTGATAGATGAAGTTGGCGAGCTTGTTCATCTCCGCATTGAAAAGGAAGTCCACTGATCATATTCTAACGATCAACATTGGTGAAGCGGAGGTATCCTTTATTGGATGGAAGGCCAACAGTCTTGAATCCCTGAGGGAACAACTTTTTAGCTTCCTCGTCAGAGACACTAGGGGAGATGACGACATCTTCACCTGGCTTCCAATTTGCCGGAGTCGCAATCTTGTTCTTTGATGACCTCTCTAGGGAATCTAAGACCCTCACTACTTCATCCATGTTGCGGCCAGTGCTTGCTGGGTACAGAAAGCTCAACTTGATCTACAATAAGAAATCATCCCAAAATTAATTAAATTTGGTTGACGAAACATGGTCGCTTAAATCAATTTCAGTAATTGATATTTACATATAGTTACCAATGATATTAATTCTAACTTTCGAAAGCAAAATGGAATTTTTTTATTGCTAGTCAAACCATTTATATAAAAAAAATGGGAGATAATAGTTAAGGTTTTCGAGCTTACCCTCTTGTCGGCACCAACAATATGCAGAGCTCGAGATGGAACATTGTGCCCTGAAGAGTCTTTCTCGTCTGGATCCACCATATTAAGTATCTTAATGAGTTCCCTCTTAGGATCTGCGATTATTGGATATGTAACGTTGCATCCAGGCTGCATGCACGAATTGTGCACATAATTACTCATTGTTTATGAATCAAAAAATATTACTACTGATAAAAAAAAATATAAGTACATGTAGAACAGAGACAGTACATCCATATACCTAGAAAATCCCTTACATGTTCTACTGAATATCTTCCAATAACCCAAATTAACAACGATCGTTTAGAAGGAGAAATTCTTACAGTGTAGGCTTCAATGTCCTTGACCCACTCAGCATGAGACGAAACATCATCACAGGACAATCCCAACAGTTTGACCCCTCTCTTAGCAAATTCTGGAGCATGAGCAGCCATCTTTCCAAGCTCGGTAGTACAAACTGGTGTGAAATCACCTGCATGCAAAAAACTTACAACTCGGACACCATTAATTAACTTATAATAAACATCAAAAACAGTTGCAGAACAGAGACACAACCTGGGTGCGAGAAGAGAATGGTCCAGGTATCTATGTAGTCATGAAGCTTGATAACTCCATGAGTGGTCTCAACTTCAAGGTTTGGGACACTGTCTCCAATAGTAAGGCCTGGCATTGTCAAAGTGTGAGAAATAGTATGTTTTCTCTGTTTTTTTGTGATTGTGAGGTAAGAATTTGGAAGATGGGGATTTAAAAGAGTTGAGAGGGTGTTTGCATGGAGAGAACGTGGCATGTGTCGTGGCTTTGGCTTGAGCGGTTAAGTGCGTGCAGAGTGGTTTTTTGAGGACGGGCCATACATCCACGTGGGCAAGTTTCACACGTTTGGTTAGTCGTGCTTATTTGCCAATCTTGCTCTATGTTTGTGACTTGTCGTTTGTCTCTTGACTCAAGCAATTCTGCAACGAGCACAAGTAAAACGGGATTATCTTCCTCTAAATTCCTATGTAGCAACATATCCATTAATTAATCGTAATTATAATAATTTAACTAAATTGGAGGTTGTTGATTTATTACTTCCCAAATTAACACGTGTTTGTAATTAACTGGAAACAGAAAGGATCTATTGCACCTTTTCTATTTACGGGAGATGCGTTAAGGTTTGTTCGTCGTTTGAATCTGATTTTTATGCGTGTTTCTATTATTATTTTCTTAATCCATTTCTCTCATGGTAATTTTTCAAAGGTATAAAAGAAAACAGTTACATCTCTGTGGTAGTTGCTGTTTTGGCTTTTCCTATCTCTCAAATTTCTAACACTTTCGATCCTGTTTAGTTTTGTCATCCTACTGGTGTTTGAGATGAGAGAGCACGTGGGCAAGGAGGTCAAAAGCATCCACCTCAACAGTATACTGTATTCAGCACTTGATCGCCCGTCTGAAGATTTCAAATCCGTGTAAGGTGGTGTTTGGGAGTGGTAGCGATTGCTGCTGGAGGCATTGGTAATGTTGAAAGAACTGCAGGATGAAATGGAGGGAGATGAGGAAGACGGGGAGGCTGAAGAAGATGATGAAGACGATGTCGAGGTTAGACTCCCAAATTTTTTTCTATGGAGTTTTATAAGGGATGCCATATTTAATTTCCTCCAACGCAGTATCCACCGAGAAGGGAAAATAAATCTACTGGCTACCTGAGCTTCTCATCAATGTATGCAGCTGTTGTTTACATCAGCTGATGACTATATAGCAAAGTGATGAATCATGCCGGGAAATTGGATTTTCCTGGGGATTATGCTTGTTACCCATCCAGTTAGGAGCATATTATTCGTTTCTACATCTGAAAATCACTTGCAAGCTTAGCTCTGGTTTTGTTCTTCTGAATAGGATTCCGAGGGGGGTGAACTTGAAGAAACCGAAGAGGACTTTCTGGAAAGGTATGCAAGAGCAGCCACTGCCTTGGAAAATGGTACGGTTGTTGAAGAGGGAGATGTGGAAGATCAGGAGCATGAAGTTGAGCTCGGTAAATCTGACTATACATTGTGCTCGGAAAATAGTTATTACACTATTTGCAAAGGAGCATGAAGTAGCATTACCGGTTTCTCTTGCTACCTATTTGCAAAGGTGATTTTGTAGTATTTCAACTGCTGCTCCTTCGGTTATAATTTATGATCTCAAAATTACTACTTGATATGCGAGCAATAATCCCTTTGAATTTTTAAGAATTGCACTAAAATTTCATTTTAAAGGAAATGTTATGAAGGCAATTTGGCCCAACAAATGGAGCTTAGAGAAACCGTTCACGCCCTAAACAAATGATTGGGTCATTTTGTCTTTCTTATTGCAGTCGAAGACCGACAAAATTCCAACTCTTCCCTAGCATGCCAGTTAGCAATCCGATTCCGATCAGCCCAAACTAACAATACATAGTTAAGGGAGAAAATCCTACAAAAAGCAGCTAATGAATCCGCATCTGTTGTCCTTGGTTATGCCGAGCATCTCTTATCCTCCTAGCTCTATTTGTTCTCGAATCGGAAGGGGTGTTACGGGGCAACCATGCACTGGAGGTCAGAATCACGCTTACGAACGTCGACATTTCGCTCCTTATGGCTACTGCTTCTGCCAGATCGATACTCCCAACGCCGCTCTTGTCTGAAAACAAAGCTGAGGGAGACAAACCTGACACGCCTTGGCCGCTTTTTAGTCTGAGTTTGCCTTGGCAACCTTACTGGAATGACGTGTGACTATTTTTTAAAACTCTAGCAACCTAACAGGTTGCCTACTTCGGCGTATAAATGGAAGCTACTCTAATTCATTGCCCTCGTACTCGAAGGAACAGAAAGATCATTGCATATCATTATTCAATTTTTGTGTTTCGTCTTGCAATGACTTTGCTCTACTTTTTCTTCCACTACTCATCTGTGGTGACAATCCAGGAATCCACATATTAATCGATGCAGTCTGCCAGAATTCTGCAAAAATACTCTCGATAGCAGCTCAGAGACCAAGCAAGCAGATATGAATGAGCTTGGAGTCTTTACTGTGATGTTAGCAATGGCACGGGCGAGAGTAAACAGGTATATTGTCAAGTCCTTCCTTCAAAATGAGAATGGAGTACTGAAGGACAAGCTTTATTCCTGCCAAATTGATTATGGAGGCAACCTAAAGGGTACCTATAGGTTATCTGATATGTATTTGGATCACATTCTGTCAGGATAAACTGGAAACTGAGCAACTAGGTATTTAAACTAGCTGGATTAACTATATAATTTGAATGTGATTCCCATGGCGGGTTTATCTCCGGCACCTGATTAAGACAAAGGCCTCCTTAGATTAGCCAGGAGAAAAAATCAAATGGCAATGTTCAAACAGTATTTAGACATTCCGTGCTTCTCTACAGTATTGTGATAACGGTAAATGAATCTATATCGTGACTTGACCGACACTCCAAACTACTCATGGCTTATATTCAGAATATATTCCGATGCAAATAGTCTGCATAGTGTATGTTAATTAAAAAGACAAACAGAGTACTGACACATGAAATATGAATTTATAAAACAAATCTTGTGAGAAAAAGAAAGAATAAAGAATGGAGGCAACATCTAAAACAAAACATCAAATGCTAGCACACATTGTTGAGAAAATTTCAACTCCAGTCCATTAAGCCTGTAATTTAAAAAAAAAAAAAGCGAATCAGAGAATATAACTGACAGACCACAATTAGCAGAAAGTGATACTTTGTAGACAATGGAAGCAATGAAGAATACAGATATTATCGCACATACCTTGCTAGCAATGTTGTTTGAAAGCCAGTCCAATCCTTCATAAAGCCCTTCTCCTGAAGTGGCACATGTGCTCTGGATATACCTGCAAAACATCAACAAAAGTTACGTGCTTGCTTATGTTTGTGTGGAGCGATCAAGGTATGGAGAGATAGTTCACAAGAAAAGAGAAGGTATGAAGGGCTAGAGAAGTTTGCTTCCAAGTTCGTATTCATCGAAAAAAAAACATGCATTTTGTAGGTGGAAGGAGTGGCGAGCAGAACCACATGAAGTCTCGCATCATGAATTAAGAATGTCAATGCTTGGTGCCCTGTCTTAAGGATAACTATGAATTTGTGCTTTTCATGCTTCGTAGGCTTGTGCATGCGTGCTTATGTGTGCATGGGGGTGAGTGGGAGTGAGAGAGAGTGCTATCAACTTTACCAGTGGCGTTGCCTTAGAGAATGAAGACCAAGCTTATCAGTGATTTCAGCAGCATTCATTGCATTTGGAAGATCTTGCTTATTTGCAAACACAAGGAGCACAGCATCCCTCAGCTCATCCTGCCCAGAAAAAATAAAATCAATATTATTTCCTCAATCCTAATATGTCACTGCATATAGGTTCATGCAAAATTACTATCTCATTATTCCAGTAGCATAAATGAAAGACATGTCTGCCATAGTAAAATCTTAAACGTTGATAAATAAGCAAAGATTGACACTCTCAGTACCTCATTCAACATCCTGTGCAGCTCGTCTCTAGCCTCACCAACTCGATCTCGGTCATTACTGTCAACCACAAAGATAAGCCCTTGCGTGTTTTGGAAGTAATGTCTCCACAAAGGGCGAATCTGAAATCATCCATGAAAGAAATTACAATTTGTGGACACTAAAACCACTTTATTTTTTCAATCGAAGTTAAAAAAAAAATTAATAAATAATAACAATAATAAGTTGAGATCGACAATGGACAAGCACTTAGAAGCCCAAAAGGAGCTCTATAAACAAATCACACACACAGTTACTAATCCAACCAAGAGTAAACAGAACATGTGTTTACAATCAAGGCTTTTATGAACAGGCCCCTGGATGAAAACACACGATGATAACAGGCATCGATCACATTTCCACTGATAAAACAAAGAAAGTAGATCCTATTCAAGATGCCAAAGCTAATTCACCTCTCTCAGTCATGCCCAACACCCTCTCTCCCTCTGATAAAATCCAGGAAATTAGAAAGAAAGCAAATCCATGCACAAGGACCACAATTTTACCAGGAAAAGCCTAGCATATGATTGATTATTCAAACAACAATAAACACAATCCACACAAAACAGTCACCATAAGCGACCATCGGGAAACTAGAATGACTAAAACGAGATTCACTCGCTAAAAATAAAATGTAGACTACAGATAAACATAAATCAACGGCATATCAATTACCTTATCTTGACCACCAACATCCCAAACAGTGAAGCTAATATTCTTGTATTCCACAGTTTCCACATTAAATCCTAACAGCATAAAAACCAGCGAATTAAAGATATATAGAAGAAAAGAAGAAAAGATGAGAATGGTTAGCCTGTAAATAAATTACCAATGGTAGGGATGGTGGTGACAATTTCTCCCAACTTGAGCTTGTAAAGAATGGTGGTTTTACCAGCAGCATCAAGACCTACCATCAGAATCCGCATTTCCTTCTTTGAGAACAATCGGCCAAGTAATTTCGTGAAAGTGAGCCCCATCTTGCCTGCCTTATTACAACTGCAATCAAAACAAGATTCATTTATGAGAGAGATCCAGATCTAATCACGCAGGAAAGAAATCACAGAATGCATGTGCTCTGTTCTAACATGCATGAGACTTACCGCGGTGCCTGAGGAGGAGACAAGAGAAGTTTGAGATCTGATTTTTTTGAACAAGAGAAATGCGTTTCTGCCCCTCTCTCCCTCCCTCTCTCTCAATCGTCTATGTGTTTATAAAGCGTAGCGCCAAAATCGGGGTTACAAATAGCAAACAAAACAAACTCCCTTTTTCTTTTATTTGAATTTGAATTTCTGTTTTTATTATTATTATTATTATTATTATTTCGGGTGATCGCAATTGCGGCCAGTGGTCATCGCGGAAACTTGAAAGCTTAGCTTATAAGTATGTGTTTGGTTGGGTATTTAACTTACTGGTTGTTGCTGTGGCTGCGGGGTTTAAATCCATACACAGACATATGTTTAAATACTTTTTAGATCTAAGCTCAAATAAAAGTTAGGCATTTTTTTATTAAATGATAATAGATATTTTCATATTAATTTAGATCTTAATTGAGAAAATTTGAGGTGTTTTTAAAAATAAGTTATTCTAAATTAACTTTTTTATGGTGAAATTGAATCTTATCTGATACTGTTATCTTGAATATAAATTCAAGATAAAATCATATTTATTTCCTGACGCCAACAACATTTATGGAGGTGCAAGGCTGCAATTTTGAATCTGTGTTTCATTCTCCCCCTCTCTCGCCCTCGCCTTGCCCATACACGACCATGTGTGGCCAATAATGATCCTTGTTTAAATTTACTTGTTTTTACATAAAATCCATCAAAATAATCAAAACATTCAAGAAAATAAATTGAAGTAGATAAATAAATAACAATGGAACATGTATTTCCAGTTGCAGAACGAAAAGGCCAGTGAGTAAACTGAGACACACCTTCTTCATCAAAAAATTTAAGAGAAGGACCAATATCCAAGAAATGTTACCCAATCCTGACCGTGTCAAAACTGCCTTGAGTAACACTTGAGAGGCAATGGTTTATGGAGAGGGAGAGTGGAGACTTCTTGGAATGAACTTTCTCTCGGTTCATGGAAATGCAAGACCGGCGATTACTCGTCCACCTTGAGCCTTCATCCTTGCTGCCGCAGAAACAGTGAGCCTTCATCCTTGCTTGATAGATAATCTCTCTAATAAAAAGGTGCAGCAGAAACAGTAATGGATTGATTAGCTGGCCTTCATTTGAATGTTCTAATGAGCAGAATTTTGGAGGGGAAGATTTAGAACAGAAGCAGCACAGAAAATAAATAAAGGTAATGCTACATGGGGGAGAGTTTTTTTTCCGAACAAAAACGTCATTTGATCAAACAAACAGCAGCATCTGCAACAGGATGACATGTCACGAAGTGCTTATACTTCTCGAAAAAAAATTAAATTGTTATGTGTTTGACTGCATCTATTATATCAAAATCAAGACCAGTGACATCCATTCAATAATTAAGTGAGAAATCACTTCCCTGTCTTAAAACAGGAAAAGAGAGGACAACAGAGACTGCAAAGTAATTTTTGCAGTCGCAGACAAGGTAATCTATATTTCAAAAGCATGAATCAGGGAATATATGCAGAGGACAGATACCACTGGGTTTCAGTTTTTCAGATCAAAGCAGGTGCAAGAAAATGCCCAAGCATGAAAACGCTCATGAATCGTTCTATAATTCATACTAATCTGCCCATCATCAAAAGAAAAACCTGGGAAATGGACATACTTATCAGTTCATAGGTAACGATCATTGTAGTTCCATAGAGTGACATATTTAAGAAACGGGGTCCGAAACCTCTGTAGAAGCCCCGCCATCCATCTTCCTTGAGTAGAGTCTTTGTTGTCTTGAGTACTGAAGGTCTTCCAGAACCATAATTATCCATAACCTTCCAGATAAGAATTCTCATGTTCAGAGTTACTCCAAATATAACATAAAGTTCCAAACAACACAAGATTTGAACGGAAAAAAAACAGGTAGTTTCTCCTCCTATGGACATAGTAATGCAATAGAAACAGTGAATGGTAGTATGATACACTACATACCTGCAGCCGTGTCTTTATGGTATCCATGGGAGTAGTGATAATTGAGGAACAAGCACCAGCCACTGTTCCTGCCATAGCCTGAACTGTCACCATTTCCAGATGAGATGGTTTCTTGTCAATGTCATCCCTATAGCCCATGCTCCTAAAAATGGATATATATCCATATCGTTTAACATCTCAATCAGAAATTGCTGGGTTAGACAGCATATAGAGATAAGAGAACACGATAATTGTTTAGATGCACCTCCAAATGATGTGCTGGGCAGCACCATAGGTACCCCACCAAAGCGCCGATGCTGGTGACTGCGTTACAGCTGTCAATCCAAAACCTCTATATAAACCACGGAACCCTTCAGTCTTCATCACTTTACACATGACATCAAATGGCCCTTTATAAGATGCAACCCCGGGAAGCCCTTGCACCATTAGTCTTTGGCATATCTGAGAAAACACGACATAAGATTGTTTTTGAGACAGCACCAAATGAATTTGTTTTTGAGCCAATATTCTGCTTCTCTCATGATACAATCTTCTTCTTGCTGCTCAAACTGCAGCACCAGATGTTATTTTTACAGTACAGGATCAAGGAAAACTGCACAACATTTTATCAGCAGGACTCGTTTATGATAACAGCAGTAAAACGGGGGTCAAAGATAGACAAAAAAACTTCATGCCAATGCAACTTGCACCACATAAGAATATTCCCTAACATCCACAACTATAATTCTACATATAAACTGATACTAAATTGTTCCTATTCTAAAACATTATTTTATTAGGTCATTTTTACAACTTCATAGGCTTTTTAGAATGCAAAGTGTACGCTAAGAAAGTAAGACCAAATGTAACAAAGGATAATAGACATTGAAATGGACACTCCCTTTTATCTGGTTATCTCCATCACAAGACAAATTGCAAACTAGATATTTGGCATCAAGCTTTAGGCAATTATTGGTTTGTAACAGTTGACAACAAGTGCCAAACTATGATTTTGATTCGCATCTATGCTTTCTCTTTGACAGTGACTCAAACTACAGGATGGATGTTTGTGTATATTCTTAACCTAACCAGCAGTAAAACAATCTTCACCAAAACAAAAGGCAAAATCCCAAAATCACCCCCACGATAATTTCCCCGGTGTACCAAAATAGTCCAAAAATATATAGTTATTGGCCAAGATCAAGGATTACGTTTTAACAAATCTTTTTTCTTTCCAATTGAGTAGTAAGTGCTTGAAGACAAAAAAACCTCGGAAAACTATAAAAAGAGGAAAAAAATTTACATACCACATCCAAGGGCACATAGTACACACAAGAAACTAGATTTGACAACATGCCTGCAACTCCATTTGCAATACCAACACGTGTTGCTTCAGGCATATCTAAAGCTTCAGTGTATTTGAACATCATATCTTTTGACATTTCAAGAGCTGTCAAAGAAAGAACTCTACCAGGTAATGCTCCAGTAGCAGAGGTGCCAAAACCTCGAAAAAGACCTGGAATACCATCGTTCCTCAATATGTGTTTAGCTACGGATATTCCACCCATGTGAGAGAGCCCAGAATCTGCTACTTGCATTCTAGTCTTCACAACTGCTGTTGGGTGAAGTAAGCCTTGCTGAACAGTAAAGAGGACAGCACCAATAACATGAAACTTCGTCTTGTCCAGCCTGAATCAGAGCCAGTAAATTACAAGTAGTGTTAGTTTAGATTTTGCAAAAACCCAAGTAGTGCCAGCGCTTCACATGACTATATAAAATCCACAAAAAGAAAATGATGATGAGAACAAACATCTTCACGACTCGTCATTGAAGAACTGAAATAATTGCGAGTTTAGATGCAAGCTCACTGCATGTTTACTAAAAAGGAAATGAGGATGGACGGGACACAGTCATTGCCACCTACTTGATGCCAATACTCGGGCATCACTCGAATAAAGGCAACAGAAAGCACCCAGCTAGCCCAGTTACAATTTACTTCTGGCTCAAAAACAAACTCTAATCGATTTATGGATGCCCAAAAGGTTTATGATCGAATGATTATGTGGATGTGCCTTCAACGAATTTGATTATCACAGTCCATTAAAGTAAATTGCTCAATAGGAGGTTATCCTTTCGTATAACAGAACACCATAGTCACTGTAATTGCTTAAGAGAAGTATAAAACAGAATAGATAATCAAATAATATTTTATGAAATTGAAATTGATTTAGGTTTCTCTCTCTTTGTTACATGGCCAGACATAATTATTTGCATGCCACCTCGAGAAAGATCGCGCTGGTGTTTTAAATATTACGACACGGTGCAATAAAAGCAAGCATACGTGGTAGCCAGAACCAGTGATGATCAGGCTGAAACTTAAAACCAACGAGATTTGTAATATAAACCCAGTAAATATTAAGAGTGAAAAAAGTGCACCGACCTGGCCCAATTGATGTCAGTATCAGCAAGAGCCAGTTCAGTAACACTTGTAACTTCCGTTTCGACAGCCATTGATCAACCTCGGATATTCGCGCTCTTTGCCAATGATGTCGGAGAACGTTCAAGAAGGCAAGAAGCTGCCTGGCTGTCTGTCGGTCACCCTTCAGGTGGGGAAATGCTGGCGGGGTGTGTTGAGAGAGAATGATTTGGAGGGTTCCAGTGAATTCGGGGCAACCGACTGGACCGGGTAACTGGTAATGGTTTGGAGATGGGACTCTCTTCACTTTCTGGGCCAGCCCAGGTGTGTATTTTGAACTTCCTAGCCATTCTTTTGGTTAATTTGTTGCTCGAGGATAGGAGTCATGTGGACATTCTTGGATGGGTTTTATTCCTTAATTATAGTTAATTTAATTTTTTATATTTTATAAATTATAAATTTAATTTTTTTTGAACTCTAGCAAATTATATGCTGAATTGAGCTAAATTTTTTTTGAATATTAAATATTTTTTATGAATTGAATTTATATTGTTAAATTTCACGTATGTGTATTTGAAAACAAATCTCTAGCATAATATCTTTAATGTTAGCTATAAATTTCATATATTACACCCCTATTAAATACCTCCTCCCTCCATTAAAAAAGACAAACCCTTTTTTTTTGTTGCATTAAATAAATCTAACAAGAAATTTATTAACAAAAATTTTAGAGCCCAAACATTTATACAAAAAAATATCTGGTAATGTGATGGATGTTGAGTTTCAATTAAAAATATTTTAAAATAAAATTTTTTATATTATTTTTGTGTTTATATTTGATAGCTTGTAGTTTTTTATATATTTTTATTTTATTTTTATATCGGTATATCAAAATAATCAAAAAATATATAAAAAACTACAAGCTATCAAATATAAACACAAAAATAATATAAAGTATACAAATTGAGTCAGTAGTAAGCATTTGGAAACACAGTTGTACACGCATTTAAAAAAAATTAAATTTTTTTGTTAAAAGTTAAATTTTTTATGTATGTTTTAGATTGTTTTGATGCGCTGATCTCAAAAATAATTTTTAAAAAATAAAAAAATATAATTTTAATACATTTCAGCACGAAAAACACTTTAAAAAACAATCATAATCACACTCTCAAGCAGGCTAAAACCATACAAATCTCAACACATCGCCTAACTTATAATATTTATCTCAATAGTATTGATAATATCAATACTATTCCATACAAAGAAAATATAAATACTATAAACAAACCACCCACGTATAATCATGTCTTGTAGATATAAAATTTTATTCGATTGATCGTAGTCAATTTAAAGTGTATGAATTTTTCCCGGTTGTATTTGTATTTTGTACTAACATAAGGGGTAAAAAACAAAAAACAATGTATATTTTGACGCTTGCGTGATTAATGGCTGATAAAGTGCTCTGGGTTCCTGCATTCTTCTTCTCGTGTCTGGAACATTTTCTCTCCACACTGATACCAGGTAGGTTACCTTCATTAGATTGCAAATAAAATTCCAAGCAAATTGACAGTGCCAGGGAAAAGGGCCCCGGTATTGTGAATGTATTTTTTCAGTTTTGTGAAAAATTGCAATTAATTAATTTTTTTATTATTAATGTAGGTATCCGGATCAATTTGTGTGTATCTCGATTAATCTCACAGATTTTGAAGTTAACAACCATATAAGTTTTCTGTGATCCTAAAATTTATGAAACTCAGACTGGTAATTTTTAAGAAATAAACTGAAGATCTAATTAGTTGAATAACACTTTTCAGGATTTATAATTAATAATTAATAATTAAAAAAGATTACACTTGCATTTTTGAATTAAGAAATGTAAAAGAAATTATAAAAAGAATTGTTAAAGCTAAACGAAGACTTAAGTGAGTGGTTGTGCTTCACCGTAAAAAACAAGAGATAGATGCACTCTTAAATATACAATATCTATCGTGATGACATAAGTAGTCTTTTAAATTTTTTTTATCATTTTTGTGGAAATAAAAATGAATACTTGTAAAAAAGAAGACAAATATCTAAAATTGTAAGAAAAAATATATTTTTTCTGGTCAAAATTATCTTTCACTCTTAATTTTTTTTGTATTTTGTGGTTTATTGAAAAAAAATACATGCAATTAAAACAGAAATTATAGTTAATTTGGAAGACGTACCTTTTTTATTAAAATAAAATAAAATGGATAGGGTGTTGTTAGATCTGGATGTGTATATTTCAAAATAACACAAATGACAAATCACCCACTCACAATATTTTATTATTTTTTTACCCATCAGAGCCAGTTCTCTTGGCTAAAAAAACAGGGTTTTTGGAACTAGAAAACCAAAACTTTATTGTAAACTAACTGGTTTGATTCCCCGCGCCAAGCTATGGGGCGAAACTTTTTGTTTTTTCAACGCAAAATAAGGGTACAAATGTTGTTATTGTTTTTTTAGCAAGAGACTTTAATTATATATTGAAAAGTTTATGCTTTATTTAATAAAATAAATTAAAAATTATATGTGATAATTAATAATAATAAATTTGTTAATTCCAAATAAAGATTGAGTTGAGAAGTCAAGATAAAAATATTAATTTTTATAAAAAATGGTTAAATGTATATTTTAGTTTGAAATTTGGCCTCTAAAATTTTAACCAATCAGTATCAATAAAATTAAATTTTATTTTGCCAGTTTAAACATTAAATCAACCCTGAAATTTATTTTTAACATGCCAAGAATCTTATATAAAATTAACTAAGATAAAATATCAAACTTAAATCAACTTAATAGAAAAGTATTAAATTATAAATAAAAAAAAAACAAGGTGATCAAAACACAAAGAAGAAGAAAAAGAAAAAGAAGAAAACACCATGTATAACTATTGCAACTTATAGCATTTTTTTTTTTTGGTGTTGTATTTTTATTATTATTTTAATATATATTTCACTCGCGTGTTCATGATTTTTAATATTATTTTATTTTTGATTGAATATTCATTTTATAAAATCAAACTATAATTATTAAATAAAAAGCAAACATAACAAAAAAAAAATGTATTAAAAAAATCGAGGTGGTTAACTCTGTACATGCAAACAGTGTTTTCACCCCCACTTTTTTAATGTTTTTTTATAATAACCAAGGTCTTGAATCAGAAAGGAAAAAAAAAAGAAAGAAAAGAAAAGCAGGAATAAGAAACTGGGTAATGAGAGGACATTTTTGTCAGGGTACACGACAAGGCCACAGAAAGAGGGAAATATTTGCTGGGTGAAGGCGTGAAGGAGAGAATTCAGCCGAACACAAAATTTGCGATAATGCCACGATAGCCGGTGTTCGCAGCCAAAGTCGCTGTCTAGAGGAAACAGTCCTTGCAAATTATTCAACCGTTTCTGTTAACCGCCGTGAACTCTTCTTATCAATTCCTATCACTCAGAAGTCAGAACAACAAAATCGACGCCGTTTCACCTCGCTCCTCTTTTCACTTTCCCGCGAACCTTCCACGGGATACCCCCCCCCCCCCCCCCCAAATTAAAACTCGGGTCACTTTTGGCAATTCAGAAAATCAATAAACAAATAAAAAGAGAAATAGAAAAAACGTTTCTCATTGGATGCGGATCCGTATGTACGCTTCTTCGCCCTGTCTTCTCGATACACGCAAAAATCCGCCCTTTCAATTTCTCTTTTTTCTTTTTACAGGGTCAGGGTTTCTTAGCCGCGTTATCTTTGATTTTTATTATCTTATTAAAAAAAAAAAAAAGGAAAGTTACCAAAGCCCCTCAATAACCTCTCAAAATTACAAAATTTTTCTTCCACTTGTTCAACAAGTTTCTAGATAAAATATGGCTAGGTTCTTCTGCTCTCTCTTCTCTGGTAATAAATTTAATTAATTATTTCACACTCTTTGCATAACTTCGCGTGTTATTTCTCTCTATTCACTCTGTGTCCTTCAAGTTTCTATTATTTTTTGCTCGGATTTACTTAGTAAGCTTCTTCTTTTTTTATAATTCGAGTAAGCTTAATGGAAGACTTTTCTTCGATAGTATTTGATTATTGGACATTCACGAGGGTTTTTCTTTTTTTCTTCTTAGTTCTTATTGAATTGTATATTCGATGGGGGAGTAGATATTTTGCTTCTTCTTCTTCTTCTTCTTCTTCTTCTTCTTTTTTTTTTGGGGGGGGGGGCGGGATTTTTGTATGAATTTGAGATTCTTTTTTTGGTGGAGTTGTGGATTTTAGTATTTTGTTGCTGTGCACGTGTTTAGGCTTTTCTCTTAAATTAGTTTGAGTGGGTTTTTTTG
>Ga0325411_1000795_pt1 | contig 33853 bp, 17 predicted proteins | sample PopdelMetagenome_13_FD_206181 | JGI IMG/M metagenome (GOLD analysis project Ga0325411, IMG submission 206181) | Populus deltoides microbial communities from Bellville, Georgia, United States - Xylem-PdIQD-R4 | ecosystem: Host-associated > Plants > Phyllosphere > Stem > Wood/Secondary xylem...
TGTGTGTTGACTGTGTGTATTAATTGCTTTTCCTATCTACAAAATTTATTTGGTCTTGAAATTTATTTGATTTTGGTTGCATATTAATTGCTTTTCCTATCCAAAAATAAACTATACATACTTAGATCTCGGTGAATGGACAATAGAACCATTTAATACTTGTCTTTTATTTTTAATGTGAACGAAATATTTTCAAGTTATATTATTTTTTCTTGCAATTTATGTTATATATTAATGGTTTTATTATTTGTAAATTAATCAAGAATAAATTAACTATCATTGGGTATAATCCTTGAATGTTGCCAAAAGGATAGTAAAATTGTTTAACTCATGATTTTATTGTATTTTCAAGATATTATATATTTTTTCTAATTTTTACATTATATATAAATCAACCTAAGATAAATGAATAGTCACTGATTATTATCTTTAAATCTCCTTAAATGGATAATAAAATCACTTAATACACGATTTTATTTTCAACATGTATAAAATATTTTTAAGTTATGATATTTTTCATTGCAATTTATGTTGTATATTAATTATATTTATTTATAAAATCTCAACCTAGGATAAATCAACCATTACTTGATGTTATCCTAAGATGATGTCTATAAGATGATGTCTATTAGGTAATAGGAGTGATTAATTTGTGACTCTTTATTTTGTAAATAAATATATATAACAAAGGGTTCTTTTTTATGAATATGAACATGTGGGTTTTAGAATGTCTTAGGAAATAATCTTTTGAGTTGTTATTACAGCTATCCAGTTAATCACCTTCAATAAGAGAAGTCATATATGGTGACAACGTTGTTTTTAAAATTATAAAAGTAATTATTTGTAAAACCTTAAAATTATTTTTTCTAATCATAAATATTATTTGTAAAGATTTATTTTTTTATTTGAATTTGAATTTTCTATGTTTATATTGATGTGTGAGTGAATTTATTCTTGTATTTTGTTTTTTTGAACAATATTTTTTATACTACTTTTGAATTTGGGCTGGATACGATCGTATATAGGTCCATTAAGTGTGAATAAGAGTCTTTAGACCCATTTTAACCAATATAGTCTTGAACATGTTTATACCTATTATTGGCTTACCACCCTTATTGGTCTAATGCATGTCTTTTGATAAGGTGGAGATTAGACTATTTCCAGGTCCAAGTTTAAAACCACTCTTTTAGTTTAGTTTAAAATTAACACATATACTAGTTTAAGCAAACTCTTAGTATTTATGCACGTTAGATATTTTTATCATTAAAAACAAAGGTGAAGCTGATTATCTTAGATAAGTTGTATAATATGATTGTTATATTCTCTATTACATAATTATCTCATTATCTAGAATCTTTGATGATCGATTAGAGTTTTCTAGTAACCATAAAATTAGACAACGACTCATTTTTCTAATATTATCTTTTTTATATATGATTCGCTGAGATGTCCCTACAACATTACTATTAAATAAATCTTAATTATTGCTTTATTTTATCTTTTTATTTTATATTTTCATAAGTAGATAGATATGTTGTTGATTACCAATCTTTGACCTTAGGTTTAATTATTCCATTGAGAGTTCCCAATTAATAATTAGAATTATAAAATATACTAAAGTTAAATCATTATCACAATTCAATTCCTAGGACAGTAACTAAGAGGTGTTGATAATGCTAAGACTTTTTTTTTAAGGAAAAAAAAGTTTTTGCGTGAATGAACACTTTAAATATTATTTTATATGGCTAAGTGGATCCTACCATTAATAATAACAGCCCAAAGAAAAAAAAAAATAACAATATCACATATTTTAAATGGATTTATTATAAGGATCTAAAAGAATATCACAACACACCAAGTAGAATTTCTCATATATAATATTTAAGATACGGGGATCCATACAAATAGAAATATTCTATTGGTTGTGTATTTGGTATTTCTTTTGGTTATTGTATAATAGAGAAAGACTTCATGTGAGATGTGTATATGAATAATGTTAGAAATTTGTTTTAAAATATGATTAATGGATAAATTTGAGATCAAATTAAACATGGAGTCCACTTACTTTTAAAACTTAACATGCAATAACATAATTAAAATAAATTATGTGTGAAAGAAAAATTGATCTTAAAAAGCTCTTGGTTGTCATATTTTATAAAACCCAAAACCCTATATTCCTCATTGAAGGAATATAAGATTGTTTTAATAACTTGTATAGTAGGAAGCTAAAAATGAGCTTATAGAACACCAAAATTTTTAGAAGAGAGAGACCTTAGGTAAAGTGGGCTTTGGGCTTAAACCCTACATACTAGTAGGCATTGAAGGCAAAATGAAAACAATTATGGTTATTATAAGAATTAATTCATCATAACTTTTGGTTTCAAAACTCAGTTTAAAAAGAGGTTGAAGGAAAGATGTTCAGAACATCTTCCAACAACTCATTTGATTTCTTCTTTATTGTTTTCTCACCTTCTTTTGCCTCTAGTTTTGCTTAGTTTTTAACCTTATTTTTTCTTTGTTCTAGAGTTTAGGTTTTAGTCATCTATAAAGAGATTGAGTTCATTATATTGGGTTTTCTGAAACACATAAACATATCAAAAATAATAATTTTAATTTTTTTTCAAAGTCCAAAGGAACCTGTTAAATAATCAATGTAATTATCTTGGAACAAACATTTTGAATAATGTCTGGATTTAATCATTTTGATTATAAGATCAAAATGCCATTTTGATTATAAGATCAAACATTTTAAATTTGCCATTATTTATCTTGGAATCTTAAATAATGTTATTTGCATTGAAATGGTTCCAACCTCTCAATGTAAACATGTTGTTGAACTCTTAGAAAAGGCGGGTATGCATAACTATAAAGTAGTGCAAACTCTTTTCTTTAGTAGCAACAAGCTTTCCAAGAGTTTAGGTTCATTGTTGGCTGATAACACTCTATCTCTTCAAATTATTGATGCACTTTGTTATGACATGTATGATATCGAATGGTGAGTCTACCTCTTGGATTGAAAGGAGTTTTGTGTTTAATCATAAAATTATGATATGAAAGGTTCAGGAGTCACCATCTAGAATTATAGTCATTAGAAAACCTATGGTTTGCGAGAATCTGGGTTAGAGGACTAGTTGTGCAAGGGGAAGATGTATCACCCCTAGTGTAGCCTACCTATGGTAAGCTGCATTGTTGATTGATTGTTAATCTAAGTTATGTTTTTATTTATTGGTCTCATCTAAGGTTTAGTGTGAGGTTTTTTTCAGTAAAGAGGTCCATATCTTATCAAGTTAAAATCTAACCATTTTAAAGTCTAAATTTTAACCGTTGTAAAATTCATAACCCAAATATTAATTAAAAAAATTAATTTTATGGTATATTTGAAAATTTTCCAAATCCTAATGGATAATCATAAACTGGTTACACCATCTGTTTTGTATTTTTAAACAAGATAAAAATGTTTTTTTAGAAAATATGCATGAAAAATTCTAGAATTTGGCTGTATGCACAAAATTAAAATTTTTTTTTGTGTTTCTGAAATAAGGGAGTTTTTTGAATTTATAGATTTTCTTGAAATTTCAGAGAAAAAATCAGGTATTTTAATATCAGGTCCATATCTTACAGTGTAAGTCTATAATCTGATATTATCCAAAATTGTGAAAAAAATACAACAAACCCAAAAATAATTTCAAAATGGTCCCTGAATTTTGTTATATTTTTTTGGGATTTTTTAAAGGTTGTTTGGCTAAACATTAAAATGAAGATAAACTAAAACTAAAGGAAAGTCACTAGGGTGTGTTTGACAAACATACCCTTAGCCTAAATGTTGGGATTGTTGGGACCGAGGCCCAAGCTCAGCTTGGTTTGGCTGGGCCTATAGACAACCCAACAACTTTTTTTTTTTTAAGTGGTCTGGACTGAGCCCAACCATATAGTTGGGCTGAAATGAAAGTCTAGGCCATCTTATTTTCTTTGTAAAACATGAATTAATTCATGTTTTACATGCATTAAAAGCACACCATGTTGAAGGGAGGAAGAAGAAAGAAAGAGGGTTATTTGGCCGAAATGGGAGTGTTGCTTGGCTGGTAGCACCGTGAGGATGTGGCTCTTGATGGAGATGCTGATATGAACTAAGTCAGGTTCGAATTTGACATTAAAATGTCTGATATGATCCAAGTCAGAGAATGGCATGTTTGAATTTAGGATAAAATATCTGCTAAAAATACATGAAATTTGGAGATTCGGGCGATATTGAGGAATTTTGGCATGAAGACTTTGTTTTTATTATTTTATTTTATTTTATTTATTTAATGTTGAATAATTATTTTTTAATTTGGATTTCTTCTTGCCCATTAAACATTGTTTAGGAGTTTATTTTATTATTGGACTTATGTTAGTTGATTATTAGTTTAGACCTATTAGCTTGCAATCCAAAAAGGATCAATTAGGGTTAATTAGAGGAGACTATATTATGTTTTTTAGCTAAAAATTTAAGTAGCAAGTTGGAGAATAAACATAAGTTTTTCTTTTGTTTGTTTGTGGTAAAACACCCTTTCTTCATAGGGACAAAGATCATACATTAACTCATTGAAGATTAACTGGTTTCGTGACATCATTCACAAACTTAAAGTTCTTAAATACAAGGTTATTTTTGGATCTAAGTCTTTTTTTAATACCTTTAGTTCTTAGTTACAAGGTTACCTCTAGGTCAAAGTTCTATCAAACCTGATTTTCAGCTTTTCGAGTTATTATTTACTTTGTTAGGGGTTGCTTTACCATGTAATCAAGTGGTTCACATAAGTTAGGATCGGATCTAGGCTCTAAAAATCAGGTTATATCCTTTATTTTCTTCTAGTTAGTTTCGGCTTCCTTAGGTTTAGTTATCTTTGATTTGGTTTTTGATTATTTCATGTCTAGAGCTTAGTAGTTTGCTTCTAGGGTTCCAACTTTATTTTAATTTGTCACTACATCAAAAAATATTAGTAGCATAAACAGTAAAAAAGAATAAAGAAAAAAAGGTCTAAAAATCAATTTTATCGAATCTACCATAGTGCACAACAAGGGAGAATTTGGTCTAAACCAATTCAGAAAATTCTCAAATTTTATATAATCGCACCCCATATACAACTTGAGCTCATTTGGAGCTCTTTTTCCATAGGAACTAAATTCAAGATTAGAACTTGTCATAACAAGTCTAATTTGTGTTAGTAATTCAAACTTGTTTTGCTACTTCAATTATGACAGTGTAATAACATCATAATCGATATATATAGGTTTCATTTAATTTTTTTTAATATAATCTTTGCATCTTTTTTCTTTAAGTCTTAAAAAACGTCCATTTTTCATACAAATTTGTTTGTTACTCGCGAAATTATAATCGTAGTTTTGTCTTTACTTGTTTTCATATTTTTCTTGCTTCTTGAGTCATATACATATATTTGGATACACTGCTACAACTGTTATATTTGGTGTTGATTTTAGTTCTGCAGGAGTCGAAGAAAGGTGAGACAAAAGGAAAAAGGCGTAGCAAGCATATTTGAATGAAACATGAGAGGAGTGAAAAAAGCAACCTTGCGTGGTTGTCAGGGACGAAAGGGAAAAGATCAGGCCTAGCCGTCCCATCTTGTTCTAACTCTTAATATCATAAGAAAAGAAAACTACAAGGTAATCCTGGGTTACTGAAAAGTCATCCGACTACTCGGTGATCAAATCAAAGAGATTTTAACTGCTTTCTCTTCTCTCCAACCCTCTGGGACTTATCATCTTTCTGGAACAACACAAGCTTAGGAATGAATTAGTTCATTTTTCATGGGCCATTACTACTTCAATAGATGAGCAGATACTACTATTTTTAGAGTCATCAGAAAACAAAGAAATATCCGATTTCATAACATGAAAAGTTTTTTTTAGTTCTTTAAAAGAAAATCTACTCAAATCATCATATCCTGACAACCATTGCTCAGTTACTTTGTTTAGAAATATATTACTGTCTAGGTTCACTTTATTGAGATTCTTTTTAATTTCATAGACATAGTAGCCAACTCATAGAAAGAGCAGAGGCGCTAGCTTTGAAACAAGATAAGAGGAGGAGGCTCTAACTCAATAATCATTGTTTTAGGATTTTAATTTAAAAGTTGAAAACAATGAGGGAGTGAGTGAGGAATATATATTTGACATTTTTGGGCTTAAGATAATTATGACACCCAAAAATCCACTCCACCTTTTTCTTCCATTCTAAATAAATTTCAGGAACATTTTTCCCTTGAAAAGCCGGTATTTTCAGCTTAATTATACCCAAATCTCAACCTAACTTAGAATTATGGTCCTGGTACCTATAATTACCCCTCTAGCCAAAATTATCACTATATCTTTCCCCATATCCAAAACATTCTTCATGTTTCATAGACACATCTTTAAAATCAACACTAATCATGTCTGTGTTATCATCCACAAACTCATCTATATTAGTGTTAACTCGCCTAACAACCCTTTTAACATTAAATTTTCTCTGCTCAGGCCTAATTTGAACATTAGCATGATCATTAACACGTTGATTCTCCAATCTATCCAACTTATCTCCAAATTTATTGGCCATTCGATTCATCCCATGATTCATAATGCATAATTGAGTTACAATTTCATTGCCTCCTCTTTGTAGTACCATGTTGTTGCTATGTTAGATTGAGATTTGGGTATAATTAAGCTGAAAAGACCAACTTTTTATAGGAAGAATGTTCCTGAAATTTATTTAGAATGGAAGAAGAAGGTGGAGTGGATATTTAGGTGTCACAATTATCTGAAGCCCAAGAATTTCAAGCTTGTTGTGATTGCTTTTATTGATTATGCCATTATATGGTTAGATCGGTTAGTGACAAATTGCAGGAGAAATTATGAGAGGCAAGTTGATACTTGAGATAAGATGAAATTCCTTAGAAGGAGGAGATTTGTGCCTAGCCATTATTATAGAGAATTGTATCAAAGGTTGCAGAGTTTGAGTCAAGGTGAAAGAATGTTGATGAGTATTTCAAGGAGATGAAACTTGCTATGATTCGAGCTAATGTTGAGGAGGATAGGGAGGCTACTATGACTAGATTCATGAATGACTTTAATCATGATATAACTTATATTATAGAGTTGTATCATTATATGAAGTTGGGGGAGATGATGTATATGGCTGTGAAAATAGAGAAACAACTTAAACAAAATGGTACCATTCAACAAATCCAACTATTAAGCCCTTTGAAACCTTGGAAACCCAATCGGAAGGATAGCACTAAGGGTGATCCATCTCAGCAGAAAGAGTAGTGTAAGATTGAATATCCTAGAGAGAAGAAAGAAACATCGACCATTCTTAAAGGTAACAACATTACTCTTACTTCTCATAACTATGACATTAAATGCTTTTGTTGTCTGGGTTTTGGTCATGTTGCTTCACAATATCCATATAAAAAAGTCATAGTTATGAAAGCTAATAACGAGGTTGAGATTGCTAGGAGGATGAAGATGAGAAGATGCCACCACTAGAGGATGTTAATGATGTTTGTGTTGAGTATTTGGTTGAGGGAGAGGCACTTGTGGTGAGGAGAGCACTGATTATGCATGTCAAGGTGAATGATTCAGAAGGTCAGAGAGAGAATATATTCCACATGAGATACCATGTTCATAATAAGACATGTAACTTAATTATAGATGGTGGTAGTTGTATTATTGTAGCTAGTACTGAATAAATGAGAAAGTTAAACTTGCACGCTACCAAACATCCCTAAACTTGCATGCTACTAAACATTCCTTACTGTGGAAATTACAGTGGTTAAATGATAGAAGTGAAGTGAAATTACAGTTGTATTATTAGCTTTTTCTATTGGTAAATATTGTGATGAGGTGTTATATGATGTTGTATCAATACAAGCTAGTCACTTGTTGCTTGGTAAACAATGATAGTGTGATAAGAGAGTTATGCATGAAGGAATGACAAATAGGTATTCCTTTAAGATGAATGAAAGACCTATAACTCTTGTATCTTTGACATCTAATTGAAATTGAAGAAGAAGAAGATGGTTGAAAATGATAGCTTATATATTAGGAGGACCTTATTTGCTAACAAGGTTCTTCTTAGTTTTGCTAAAAAGATGTAGTTTTTGGGACATATATGGAGCTACAAGTGGCCTTTTGCTGCAATTCAAGTTGGGATGGAAACTTGACATCTCAAGCTTTCCTACCATATATGTTAGGCTTAGTAATTCATACAGATGAAAGAGAACAATATGTTTGAATTTAGGTATGAAAATTCACTAAGAATGTGCGAAAATTAGAGATTAAGGTTACATTAAGGAATTTTGGCATGAAAACTTTATTTTTATTATCCTATTTTTTTTTAATTTTTTTTTTAAATTTGGGTTTGTTTTGACCTATTAGACATTGTTTAAGAGTTTATTTTATTATTGGACTTATGTTAGTTGGTTAGTAGTTTAGGCCCATTAGCTTGCAATCCGAAAAGAGTCCATTAGGATTAGTTAGAGGAGACTATATTATGTTTTTTTAGTTATAAATTTGAGCAACAAGTTAGAGAAAAAATGAGAGTTTTCTTTTGTATGTTTATTGCAAAACAACCTTTCTTTATAGGAAAAAAGATCGTATATTAACTTATCAAAGATTAACTGGCTATGAGGTGTCACTTGCATACTTATGGTTTTAGATCCATCATTATCTATGGGTCCAAGTCTTTTTTCAATACATTTTGTTCTTAAGTACAAGGTTACCTCTTGATTAAAGTTCTATCAAACCTAATTTTTAGCTTTCCAGGTTGTTATTTACTTTGTCGGTATTTGCTTGACCATGTGGTTAAGAGGTTTGCATCAGATGTTGGTGGAGTTTGCTGGTCTGGGAGGAAGTTCCTTTGTTGTTGATATTGTTCACGGTTAAAATGGAGGAGAGGAGTTGGTTGTCGTGGATGCTTCGACCAAAAGGGGGAAGCTGTTGGTGTGGTGTTCGTTGCTGCTCACGAGGATTGGCCTTGCTGCTATTTTTTATGGCTATTGGATGTTATAGAAGGAGATGTGGAGGTTATGGACAACTAATGATGCACCTAAATAAGAAAGGAGGCTATCTTTCGTTGACGACTGATGGCCTTTGTGATGCAGAACATGATGTAAAGAGATGACATTGCTGGGAAGAGGAGCTTCCACCGCTGCTATTAAGAGAAGCTGAAAGTTTGTGCTAAGAAAGGTTGAGCTGCTGTGCGAATCCAAAAAAAAAAATGGTCTGTTTTAATATTTTTTTTAAGGAGATGGGGGTTGGTTGGTTTGTTATTTCTACTAGTAGTAAGAAAATAGGAGAGATGAGGTTGCACTGTCTTTGAAAAATGAACAATCCATTCCTTTTTTTTTTAAATGAGTGAGTGAAAAAGGGGAGAGAGAATTGTTGTCTCATGGGTTTTTGGTTCAAATTATATGTGTGTGTGGTGAGTTAGGGAGAGAGCATGGCCATGAGTGAGTAAAGGGTTGGTAATAATGATGAAGATGGGTATATGTGGGTGATTTTTTGCTCCAACTAATTCTCCCCTTAAATTCCTCCCTCTTTTGTGTGTGTATAACCATCTATTTATAGGCAACAAGATTATCTTTTTCCTCTCAATTGCTTGGTATCTTTGGGGACCAAGCAACCCAAAATCACTTTGGTCCTTCATTTTCTTCCTTTGCATTTTTAGTCCTCTCGTCCATATATTTTTTATTTTCCTTATTTTTCATATTTTGATATTTTTTAAAAAGGCAACGTCAACGTTAACTCGATGAGAAAAATAAACAAATGATTTTGAAATGGACATGTTAATAGCTGTAAACATTGAAAATAAAATTTTAAATTCTTTTGAAAAGACGTTAAAAATGTTAAAAATAATGCAAACATGTAAAAATATATTTTTTAGATTTTTTTGTTGTTTTTTTTCTATTATTTTGGATTTTTTAAAAACTATTAATATAATGAGGTTAAAAATTGGTTGATGACACACTCAATCTCATCTTGACCAGATTTGACCTAGTTTATGTTATGAACATGTATTGGTAATTTATGTATGGCCCAACAAAGGATATTAGATGGTGGTGAAGGGTATTTTATAACATGTTAAACATACTGCAAGTCATGATTGCATTTGTAGAAACAGTTTCATTTGTTTCTACAAGTTTATATTGACTCTAAATGGACAAGAAAGTTGGATGGTAGAATATCCATAGAGGTTATGCGATTGAATTAGAAGACAACTTAGCTTCCTAAAGGTCAAATTAGTGTAGACTAGCTAAATTCTTTGGTGGATGCAACTATTTGATTAATATGTACAAACTGTCTCATGTAAAAGTTAAGGGTTTCTCTTTCGAAGGCTCCTTTCTTTGAGTGACAATATTGATGCTACCTATCGCGGGGAGTGAGTGGGGTTGTTGAGTGACGACGATATCGACCTCCTGAGAGTGTGTTGGAAAGGAAATGATTTTGAGTTTAATCATAAAATTATGATTATAAGGTTCATGAGTCGCCACCTAGTATTATGGTTACTTGGAAACCTATGATCTGTAAAAGTCCGGGTAAGGGACTGGTTGTGCAAGGGGAAGACGCACCACCCCTAGTGCACCCTACTTGAAGTAAACTACATTGTTTTTTGATTTATTTTCTAGATCAAGTTTCTATTCATTAGCTTCGTCTAAAGTTCAAGGCAGATCTCCCTTTGTAAGAAAGTTTTTACCTTATCGAGTGAAATCCTAACCGTTCTAAAATCTAAATTTTAGTGTCGCATTTATTTTGCGCTTTGTATCTTTAATACCTCAGGGTATAAAATATTATATCCTTAAATTTTAAAGTTTACAACTAAATCCTAGCGCTTTAAATATAAAGTGAAAAAAATGATTAGTGAAGGATTTTTGATATTTTGATCATATCCTAATGGATAATTATAAACTGGTTATGATATTCATTTTACATTTTAAACATGAGAAAGATGCATTTTGTTTTTAAAAAAATATGTTTGAAAAACTTTTAGGATTTAGCCGTATGCACGAAAACAAAACATTTTTTCTTTTTTTATAAGAGGAAATTAATTTAATTTTTTTTTGAATTTTCAATTTTTTTTTGAAAAGTTTCAGAGAAAACCAGGTATTTTAATACCAGATCTGTATCTTATAATGTAAATATACAACCCGATATTATGCAAAATTGTTGGAAAAATATGTGAGAAAATCACAAATATTTTGAAATGATCATTGACTTTTTTTTTGATTTTTTAATATATTATTATTATTATTAAATATAAATCGGGCTAGACACGGCCCAACCATTTGGGCTTGGCAGAAACGAATCTAGCCTAACTCAGTCTAGTTGGGCTGACTAACAGCCTAACAAACACATCTTCTTCTGTTTTTTGGTGGGCTGGACCCGACCTAGCTATCCATGCTAGGCCAAAATGGGTCTAGTCCACAACCCAAATAGTTGTTGGCCTAGCCCAGTAACCATGTTAATTATTTTTGTTGTTGCATGAAAAATGAATCATGCATGCAACAGTTGTAGAAGCAACAAGAATAAGAAGAAGAAAAAGAAGAATAAAGAATAAGAGATTTACTTGGGTTAGGGAGTGATGCAACCATATTATTCGATAGTTTTATCCACATTTAACTAGTGTTTTGCCTATATTTTATATATAAAATGCCTTTATATTTTTTGTTTTATGTTTTGAAGGCACTTTTGGATGAAAGATGCAAATAGAAGTAAATTGGAGGTAATTGGTAGATTTGACCTTCAGTGAATGTTTTGTGCAGAGCGTGAGTTCTAGAGGTCGAAATAAAATAAGCTAACATCCATACCTTTCTGAACATCTAAGGCAAGAAAATAAAATAAGAAAGATCATGGAAATCGCAGCTTTCAAAGTCAAATCTCGCAATCTGCCAATGTTGACCTTCGTCCATTCCGACTTGAATATCTGGAGCTACACAAGTCCAATTTATGCAAACTCATTTTTTTTGGATTTATGACTAACATTCCTATAAACGCTCAAACTTTCAGCCAAAAAAGATGTCATATGAGGGAGATTTGATTTTCCAAAGATGACAACTGAATTCTGCCAGCAAACAGGTTTCGTGAAGGAACATGTCCAAATTATGTTTCGAAGCATCTAAACCGGTGTCCAAGTTTTTATTTCAATAATTTAGCTCCTCTAAGTCGAAGCTTGAAGATTTAATGCAAGGCTATTTCTCCTTTTTAGGAAAATAATTATTGAAGTACTTAAATGTAAACTGTCAACTTAAGGGAGGACTATTTTGTAAAATAGGGACTAGGGTTTCTTAGCATATAAAAAGAAAGAGAGAAGGGAGGGAGAGCAAAAGGAGGCAGCAGCCAGCAGAGAATAAACACAAATTCTCTCCTCTATAAACCCTAAAATCATGCTCTCTTCAATCTTTAGAAGTATTTGTTCTATAGTTATGCAAGGCTAAGCTCTTTTCTTGATTACAAGGACCCAAAGACCTTCAGATTTCAAGAACCGTGAGATTTATTCTTCCTTTTATTTTTAGTTTATGTTATGAATGAGTATGATTGTTTTCCTATGCATATTTCTTATGATTGTTGTTGATGATTGCTAGAGCGGACTCTAAGTTATTATTGTGAACAATTTATTGCTAAGTTTAATATCAAAACCAGAGTTGTGATATATGAACTTGTGAAGCAACTAAGCTTGATAATTGTGGCGGAACTACATTATTGAACTTAGGGAGAACATTTGAACAAAGTCACACAAGCTACGGACAGCTTGATTGTTTGTTGGTTAGGATTAGTTATACGGTGGATCCGTTAATTAATCAACGTTAAGAAAAGATAAAATTTTAGAACATAAACTGCAATTTTCGTTTCAAGGATCAGTTCTAATTCCCTTGGTGGATGTGTGCTTGCGACCAAGGTTTATTTTCTTGATTAATTTCGGTTTCAATTGATTTTGTTTGCTAGTTTAATTTCTTCCATAGTTTAGATCATCACAAATCAAAACCTCCCAATTACATAACATATAGCATAAAAATCTAAACTAAATCTTCCTCGTGGGATCGACCCCTTGCTTGCTCTATACTATCTTGTGTGTTTTAAGTTAGGGTAATTAATTTATGCGATCACAACATCACAACAGGGAGTGTTGATGGTGGTCTGGCTGGTCGTGATGGGAGACCAACGTGAGGTTAGTGGAGGAGTTAACGGCTGTTGTCGGTTGTTGGAGCAGAAGAAAACCATGGTTGAGAGGAAGAAGGAAAGATTGACGGTGGTGGTTTCTATCACCGATGAGGAGATGTGTTGGTGGAGGAGGTTGTGTTGTAGTGCTTCACAATGGTTTTGAGGTTGTGGTGGCTGAAGAGACGGTGAGGAGAGAGAAAAAAGAGAAAGAACTAACGACAGAGAGCAAATAAACTGGGGAGGGAGGTTGGTTTCTTATCAACTTTGCACCTGGATTTCTTCTTCTTCTGGCCATAGAATCCACCCCTATTTATAGCGAGTGGATGATGATATTTTATCTTTAATTGTGCCAAATCTTGGCCCTTAATTCGACCTAAAAGGATCCTAATCGTTGGCACAAAGTTGCAATCATGGCCTGAAAAAGTTACTGCAGAAAGGCTCATTGAGTTGACTACTTTCAGGCAACGCCAAGGCCATTGTGGTGTCAATAAGCTAGAAATAACCATATTAGGGTGTAGTCAGAAGTCAAGCTATCGTTTGCGTTCAAGCTTTGTTAAATTTCGTGGATAGATATAGCATCAAAATGCCCTGAACAGGAGGCCATCTGACCAGCTTTCGAGCGAAACCAATGATGAAGAAGATGAATAGTTCTAGACGATGCGTTACCTGGTTTGTCCTTTTTTTTTTCTACTGTTTGGTCAAAACAACTTTGTTTTGGTCAAAACTCATTATTTCATTTAAATGAAATGATATCATTTTGGATTTTACAGTTTTAATTTAGGGATTTGATAAAAACTCAATTTGGTCCTTTGTTTTTTAATTTCTTTCAATTGCACCCCTAATTGACCATAAATTTCCAATTTTATGAAATTTTGCCCTTGCCAAACTTCAATGTCAGCCTCGAATTTCAGCGCCTTTTTCGTTGTGGTTTTTGGTTTTTGATTTATGCAACTTGACCCTTAATTGACCATTGAACTTTCAATTCTCTTCAATCTCACCCTGAATTTCAATCAATTGGGTCCCCGAAGTTTGATATCTTTTGCAAAATGGTCCTTGGCAATGAATTTATTTAATTTAGCCCTTAATGGACCCCAAAATTTTGATTTTCTTGCAATTTTACTCCTGATTTGAATCAATTGACTTGGTAAAAAGAAATTTGATATCATAAAATTCCAATCTTCTCAATTAAGCCTAAATTGGGCTCTAAACTTATTTTTTCACCAATTAAGCGTTTAATAAAATTAATTTGACCAATTTAAAGTATAATTAAGTCCATGCACCTAATTAAATGCTTTAATTGAACCCAAATTAATTCTTAAACATAATTAAACTTTAATTTGGCCTATTAAAAATCTAATTTTGTCTTTGGACTTCATTTTATGCATATTTGTTCAATAATGATTTAATTTGACCTTGAATCTACATTGTCTTTTCAGTTTTGGGTATAATAGGGGTACAATGATGCTCTCAATTCTATCCAAAATTGCAGCTTGATCTTCCTTTATATTTGAAATCCTCCTAGCTTATTTTTACCAAAATATCAATCTTCTTGCTATTATTATTATTATTTAATTTTTAATTTTTTTAACAGAAAGAAGATGAATTGAGGAATAACCCAGAAATGAGTTATAACACTACCTATTTTAATTACAACCCGATGTTTCATGCATGTACTAAACATGTAGAAATCTTTTTTTTTTTTTGTATATGACAAGGTTGCTATAATAGATCTTGAGTTTTAATATATTAGCACCACAAATCAAGTTGCTAATGTGTTTACTAAAGCTCTCTCTACCTCACAATTTCTGCTCTTAAAAGACAAGTTCCATAATCTTTCAATGCCCATGAGCTTGTAGGGGAATGATAAGGAAATTGAGAGAAAGTTGATTTTCCATGCAGTTAGATATAAAAACTAACAATTATGATACACTTTTGTATAGACTTATTGTAATACATATTGATATGTGTGTGTGTGTGAGGGGGTGGGGCGTGTGAGATAGAAGTAGCCAACCCTAAACTAATAATTGAGTTAGGGTTTACACACAATTTTTGTTTAATATTTCTTCTTTTTAGAGCCATAAGAAAATTATTGTGTTAATTCTTCATGCAGTTAGACATAGAAACTGACTATTATAGCATGTATATATAGACTTGTCGTAATACACATTGATATGTATATAATAGAAGTAACCAATCCTAAACTAATAATTGTGTTAGGGTCACGCAATTTCAATTATTGTAGCATTCATTGTAGCTCCATTTTTTATATAACAATATAGAACCTAGGAAAGTTCATGTTTGACTTGGCTATTTCTTGAAAAAGGATTCTAGCAAGAGTAGTGATAGTTATTGAAATTTAAGCTCTTTTTTTGTATCCATACTTAGTAGGGATGTTCACGGTTCTGTTCGGACTACAAAAACCAATAGAACCGAGTAACTTATATTTTGAAAAATTAAAACCGGACCGGACCGAAAACTGGTTCAAATCGAACCGGTTCAGTTCGATGAAATTCGGTTTTTTGCTATAAAACTGGGAAATCTAATCCTATCCTATAAGAATAGAACACTCTTCATATCTGCTTGCTATATAGATGATTACAATTGTCACCTCTATTTTAGAATTATTAGGACGATTGCATGCAATTATATTTCGGTTTAGCCAGAATCTTGTTGTTCAAATCTTGCAAATATAGCAAAGCCCCCATATTTTTAGCATCCCGATTAATAAGAATATTCGTTGGTAAAGAAATTTACAAAACAAAAGAAAAAGACAAACCAGATTGAGGAGGCCAGCCTTCTCCTATAGGCACTGGTTGTAATAACAATTTTCACCAGGCCACCAATCTAAAGTTGCACATATCAAATTATCATCAGTTTTTGCTATGGAATTTACCCTTTAACAAGAAGACAAATTAGATCTTTTTGACAGCTTACGCATAAATAAAAAGTGAAGCCGCGCAGAAGAGATGGAGATGTTGCACAGAAATAAAAAGAGAAGCCCAGGAGATGGAGATGTGGGTTTTTTTATCAGGACTTATTTGTGGGTGGATGGCTTAGCTTTTGAGTGTTGAGATGGAGAGTGAAGGGCAGCGGCTTTTTGAGTTATCAGTCATGTTATTGTTAGGGTTAGGTTAACTGTAGTATTTATATCTCTTTTTTTTTTGTAGGTTTGGTTTGGTTCATTGGTTTCAGTTTTAAAATCGAAACCAAACTGAATCGGCAAGATTTTATGGTTTTGAAAATCAGTTTAATCGGTTTTTCATCTTGGTTCGATTTTCTTGGTTGTTTGGTCTTTTTAAACACCCTTAATATTTAGAGCTTGGTGTATAATCACTCAAATCTGAATAGTGTGAGTTGTAAATATATCTATCATCTTAAAAAAAAAGCTGGTGGCAGCCTTGAATGATTCAAGGCCTGTCTTGCTGCTAAAGAATTTCATCAACTAGAGTACATTGATTATGATGAGACATTAAGCTCCATTGTCAAGTCAACCACTAATATGGTTGTTCTAAGTTTGGCTATTTCCTATGAGTGGCCTCTTCGAGAGCTTAGCATTTACAATGCTTTCTTCAATGGAACGTTTATTAAGATGTTTAAATGTCTTAACATCTAGGGTTTCAGAGTCCTGCATTTCCGAACTTATATGTAAGCTTCATCGCTCTCTTTAAGCATCCCATGTGTGGCCCTGCCCTTAAAAGATAAGCATCATGTTCTTCCGCTACTCATGAGCTTATGGGAGAATGTTAAAGAAATCAAGAAAAAGTAGGATTCCTATACAACAGGATATAAAATCGAATATTGTGGTACACCTTCCCTACTTGCAAGGATTCTGACTAGTCTGTAGCAATAATTGTTGAAATTTAGGCTCTTCTTCGTATCCATTTATTATAAGCTTGGTGCTTCTTCACTCCAAATGAATGTTGTGGGTTATAAATATGTCTATCGTGTTAAAAAAAAAAAGGTAATGGAAGCCTTGAATTATTCAAAGCTTGGCTTTTAACCATGGTGAGATAATAAACCCTTTTCTAACTAACCAATGCTTGGGTTGTTCTAAATTTGGCTATTTCTCGCTAATGGCCTATCCAATAGCTTAACGGTCACAATACTTTCTATAGTTAATTAGTTGATTAAATATAATATTGATTTTGTTCATGTGTGTGTGTATATATAATTTATTAATAAAAATTTATTTATTTTTAATATTCATCAAATATTTGATTAATGAATCTAATGTAAATATAAATTTCTTGGGACAAAAAAGTTGTGCTAAGAAAATTATAAAGTTGTTATAATTATAAAATTCATATTGCATCAAAGCATTGTTCCTAATCAATGATTTATTAAGATTAGACATTAATTATAACAATTGATATTGAAACATATCATGTTCTTTCCTTTATGAAAGAAAACAAGTGTTCTTAGAAACAAAGATACGACAGATACCTAGAACTAATATGTAGATGCTTGTCAGATGGCATGTACACTAAACTGACCCGCATGAGAATTTCATATGGAAAGATCACTTGTGTCTATGGAAAGACTCACGTGACGGTTGTGTAAATGATCCTTAAACTTGAGATCACTAAGTTATCTTATATATGGAGTGTTACATTTTGATCCTACTACACGTTGTCCTAATCAAGGGTAACAAATGGGTAGATATTAGATATAACATGAACTATATGAAGGTATTTAAGTAATAAAGAGATGATTCATCACCCTTGGTTAATTAGGAAAAATGTTTCATCTGACCTTAAATAGTATTGATTGTAAATCTTTACGTAAGGTGAAATGAGATTTGAAAAGTAAATCTTATTCAAAAAATCAATGACTATGTTATTGAAAATAAACATGATTTGACAGAGTAGACATATTTCATGCTATAATTTCTAAATCAAAACATTTTTTATGAAGGGATAATAATTACATTGAGAAATCGGTCATTGAAAGATTAAGTCAAACTACTTATGACTTTCTCAATATTTAGGGGATCATGACAGGTTGCTAGACATTGTACTTGATCTTCAAATACACATCATGCAATTGTTAAATTGATAATAAATTAATTTGTTTAATTTATTTAATCATATTTTATTCAGGATTGTGATTTACATTGGGCCAACTTATTAGGGAACCTAATGGGTCACACACATAAAAATCATTGGTCAGAAATTAAAATGAGATAATTAATTAAGTGTGACTTGATTGTAAATAAATTTTAAAAATTGAGTACTAGATTGTAATTGATACAAGGATTACAATTTTAGACCTACAAATAATCAAGTAAGGACTAGTTTGAATAATTTTTTAAAATTAGCCTAAAATAATATATGTGATTATTTAAGGAGAAAATTGATATTTTATCATTTATAGGGTTTTTAAGTTTTCTTTTAAATAGAATGTTATGCCTCTTATTTTGTATGAATAATGATGAAAAAGAGTGAGAAAAGTATTGTACGTAAACACCTAAAATATAAAAGAAAAGAGTTCATACTCTAAGGTATAATAATTTATATCTCCTAAAAGGGTTTAGGAGATTTTTTACTAATGGTTCGTATGGATTACTGTTAGAGGCCGAATATTTGGATGGTTTGTGTTTTGCGACAACCCAATCTTGAAGCAATTATTCAAAGCAAAAAGAGCATCTGATTTCAAGTAATCTTCGTATAAACCTTATATAACTCTAGATCTGTCTAATGAGATTCTTAGAACTTTTGAAAAAAATTTAAATTTACAGTTTCAGCTGTATATATGTGTTTTGAGAAATCCAATAGAAGCAAGCCTCACATGTGTGATTATGCTCTTAAAAAATAAGCCTCATACTCCTTTAATATTCATGAGCTTAGGGGATGCTAAGGAAATTGAGAGAAAATTGGATTCCCTTCACAATTTGTTTATGGAAACTAGCTATTGTAATACATTTTTTGTTTGCTATAACATGTATAAACATATTGTATATGTGTGTGTATAATATAAGTAGTTAATCTAAAAAAAAAAATTCACAATTATTTTCTAATCTTTGTTCACTGATGACAATGTAAATAATCATATTGTTAGAGCCATACGATAATTATTGTAGCATTCATGGTAGTTTCATGTTTGACATAATGATAGAAAACCTAATCATTGGGTCAATTGGCTAGCAATTATGCTTTCTCTTTAGACTAGGGATTCACTATTTTCATTTTATTCTTAGTATCTATTTTTTCTATTATTCAAGAAGATATGTATGAGATTAGTTTTATATGATATTTTTATAGTGACGCAGACAAAAGCACAATGACAATAAATCAATCATAGAAAAAACAGATTTGATGAGCGCAAATAATTACAAGCTTAAACTCTAAATTCACAATTTAATTCTACAGAAATAAAAAAAAAATAAAGTTTGCCTCTTAAAGATATTCATAATGCCTTTAAATAGGCTAGAAAACCAACTTATAATAGGTTATCGAGTCAAAATCCCTAAACATAAAAGAGAAAATAATACAAAATCCAAAATAACACAAGAAATCAATAAACATAAACAAAAATTGGCCAAACATGTTCTTTCGAGCCCAATTCCAAAGAATTTGTGTAGTGGATGAACCAATGAAGTGGTTTCTTGTTAAACAAATCCTCGAGAATCTCTTATAAAAATTTAAACCCATTCTAACAATCTAATAAAAAGTTATGATATTTTTAGCCACTATACTGATCTAACTTGATCAAACCTTATGTTTGACCTAACTCTATCCCAGTAATATATAAAAATATTTGTTATGTAATTTATATAATCTTTTTAGGTTAAATTTCCATTTAGTTGTGACAAATCTTCACATGATTGCTTCGGTGACTTAGTTGCATCATTTAGTTTCCTTTTGTTATTGGCTTCTTTGCACCCCTTCTAATAAAGAAAATATGACGATAGTTATAGTTTTATTGTTATTTATTTATTTGTACTATAATTAAAAAAAAATTTGCAGCAACACACTGCAATATATAAAAATGATGATTTACCAAAAAAAAACACACACACGTGGGTTTCACTGTTATTCAGTGGCGTTTTGTTTTCTATGTTTATAATCATCACAACCATATTTTTTAGTTCTATGGTGTACATAAATTATAGGCGTGGATGACGATAGTATGGTTGAATGACCTGTTTTGCTTTCAATCTCAATCACATTTGATGGTATCATATATATATATATATATATATATATATATATATATATATATATATATATATATATATATATATATATATATATAGAGAGAGAGAGAGAGAGAGAGAGAGAAGGATTTATTGGTAAAGAATATCGATATGAGAATAAACACGTAGCTATAGGGTGTCTATAAGTAAGTTAATGTGCCCGCACCGACAAGGCCAAGAGAAAATTAGTTGACCAAAAGAGGTTAAAAAATGTGCTAAGAAAAAATATTACTATCAGAAAATTATCTAAAGCCAATATAATTACAAATGAAAATTTTTTTCATTGGTAATTGCTGATGATTACATAATAAAATAATTAAAAAATAAAAAGATTTTATATCAATGTATTTGTTGCTAAAATTACATGTCATTAATAACCAACAGAATTACCAACAATATATTCCATCAATAAATGTAAAAGTGTTTTAACTGGCCAGATCCCTTTTATCCCTTCTTTCTTTTTCTTCTTCTTCTTTTTCCTCTCTTTCTTTCTCTGCAAATCAAAACAACAATCATTTCTCTTATTTTGGCACAAATATAAGTCTAATCATTACAAATTTTGGCCACCGAACATTTCATAGTGTCGACATCATTGTCTTGATATAATTTTCTCTAAATATTTCCTATACTAAGTAAACAAACCTACTTATTTATGTTTTAAGTTATTTTTTTTTTAGTATTTGTCGTGTAGTTTTCTTGTATATTGTAGTGTTTTGAAACCTTTTCATAAAAAATTAAAGTTTGATTTCTATTTTAGGATTTGTTTGTGATTTGGGAAAATTTAAAGCTTGTTTATAATTTGATATCATTAATTTTGATTTTATAAATTAGGTGTGTTATAATGAAAGAAATTATGGGTTATTTAAGGGATAACAATAATATTTTGTCAATTTGATTGTTAAATTAAAAATCTTTGAGAAATTGAATTTTTATGTGGAATTAATAACAATTAAATGATATTAATTTAGATTGAATAAGTTTGAATGGAACAAATGATAAATTATTAGTTGGGTTATCGATTAATTGCTATTAATTGGATTTAAATAGTTGATATTTTTACATATCATTACATTTTGTATAAAAATAATAATTGGTTATTAGATTATGAATGAATTTTTAATTATCAAAGTTAAATTTTAAACTAGTTGTTAAATGTTACCATCATTAATCTATATAGGTTCGCTAAGTAATGAGTGATCATTTATGGATGTATCTAGATTCATCTCAAGGCTTGTATAAGAAAGATTATTATAGAGGGTTTAAGGGTTTTATTAATTTTGAACTTTCAAATCTAAAGAATAGTAATGGAGGTAGAATTAGATGTCTATGTGAATAGTAGAAAAAACAGTTTCCTCAACCAGATATTGCGATGATGTATCTCATAAAAAAAAGTTCGTTGAGAAATACTTGTGTTGATTTCCATATAGAGAACCATATGTTCCTTACGAGACCATGTTAGAAAGGATTGTTGGCTCAACATCTACTTCTAGTAACATATATGAAGTTATCGATGATAATCAATGGAGGCAATGAGAATAAATCATAGTTATTCAGGTGAAGGTTCATGTGTAGATGAAGAACCAAATGTAGATGCAAGTAGATTTTTTTAATCTTTTAAGAGATTTTAATGAACCATTATGGAGATGGGTGCACAAATCATAATAAATTATTGATCATGACACAAGTATTTACAATATAGTCAAATTATGGTATGAATGAAACTGATTATGATAATATAATTGAACAGGCCAAAAGTATTTTATCTTAAGGGAATAGGTTGAAAGAGAACTTGTGTACTATGAAAACCTTGATGAAACCCCTTGGCCTAGGATATCAAAAATATTATGAAGTGTCTAAATTTTTACATGTTGTAGTATAATGAAGATGTAAATTTAACTAATTGCAAAACTTATAGGCATGATTGATGTAAAGCCAATATAGGTAGGGGAAGGACACTTATGACATATAAAAAACTGAGATACTTTTCAATCACTCTTAGGTTGCAAAGGTTATTTACGTGTTTGAAAACAGTCGAGCATATAACATGACATCATTCTCATGATGTAGAGGATAGAGTAATGATACATCCTTTTGATGGTAAAGCTTCGAAGTAGTTTAATAGGGTGCATCCTTAGTTTTCAATGGAACCACATAATGTGTATCATGGTTTGTGTAGATATGAGTTCAATCTATTTAGGTCCTTTATTACACCCTATTCTTATTGGTCAGTCACACTAACAGTTTACAACTTGCCTCTAAGGATGTGTATGAGCCCAGAATTCATGTTTTTATATACAGTAATACCTGATCCTTACAGTCTAGGTAGGACTATAGATTTTTGTCTTTAACCATTGATTGAAGAGTTGTAGTTATAGTCATCTAGGGCTTTGATGTATGATGTCTTAAAGAAACATATTTTTTAAATGAAGACAATTTTGATATCGACTATAAATGATTTATGGCATATGAGATGGTTTCGGGATGGAGCACATATGTAAAATTATTTTTTCAATATTTAATAAAAAGCAATAATGCCTTCAACTTAACGAATGATGGTGAAGTTTTATTTATTTATTTATTTCCATTGGAGGCTCTTGTTAAGTCGTCATAGATAAAAAAAAAAAAAAGTTCTTGAAAGGTAAATCTAAAAGGGATGTTGTACTGTTGGTACTATCAGGTGAAGTATTATATGATGTAGTATCACAATATGAGAACATTGTATTTGGTTTTTAATCCGGCAAGCAGAAGTTTTATAGTTTTAGTGTAACCTAAAATTAGATAAAACAAAGTATTTTTTAGAAGCTGCCTTATTGGAAGATTAATTTCCTTCTCTATAATTTGGATGTCATGCATATTAAGAAAAATGTGTTTAAAAATATTTTTAACATGATTATGAACGTCAAAGGAAAAATAAAGGATAACTTAAAAGCTAGAATAAATATAGCTTTGTTTTGTAACCGTTGAAATATAAAGTTATTTAATGATGGAGTATGTATTGCAAAGCCTAAGCCACATATTCCTTAGAAAAACAAATCATAATTTCTTATATATAAATGGCTTAAAAGTCTGTGATTTTCTGATGGATATGTTTCAAATATAGTTAGATTTGTGAATTCAGAGGCATATAGATTGTATGTAATGAAGAGTCATGATTACAATGTGTTTTTACAAATACTCATTCCAATTATATATAGGGATTTATTGTCCAAAGGGATATGAGATGCACTAATAACAAAAAAAATTTTTTAGAGATGTTTGCTCGAACAAGTTGCATTCACAACAAATAAAACAACTTGAAAGAAACATTATTGAGACAGTATGTAAATTTAAGATGATATTCCCTCTCTCCTTCTTCGATTCAATGAAGAACTTGCCTATACACTTAGTATATGAAGCAAAAATTGGAGGGTCTGTGTTGTACAGATGGATGTATCCTTTTGAGAGATTAGGAATAACATTCATTCTTAGTGTGTAATGTGGTTTTTTAAAATCATTTATAGTCATTCAATTAATATATATTTATGTTTACCTATATGCAGATGCTTGCTCAACCTCAAGAAAAAAGTTAAATACAAAGCACATGTTGAGACATCTAATATGAAGCTTATATTGTTGAAGAGATTTTAACATTTATCTTATATTAGTTTGCGCCTTATATGTGAACAAGAATCAACCGCGTTCTAAGACATGATGATGGTGGTGAAATGTCTTCTTGTGGAAATTTGTTAATATTTTCTCATGTTAGACGATCATTGTTGAAAATACAGCTTCAAAAAGAAATTTGACAGACTTCAAATTTAGACAAACACATAATTATATGTTATTTAACTATAATGAATTGATGCCTTTTGTTTAGCAAGTCAATTTTACAATCTTGTATCATTTTCTCTTGTATTCTCATTTATGCTAAATTCGCTTAAGTTTATTGTAGGCAACATCATCAATTCTTATTATTTCGAAATCCAAATCTTACTAAAACTTAAGATTTCCAAATAAAATCCAAATCTTACTGAAACTTAAATTTTCCAAATACAAGATTAAAAATTCCTAACGTGGTTTAAAACACAAGGAAGTTTGTAATTATCTGTAGCTGTAATAAGAATACATTTATTTAAATCTTTTTTTTCATCGTTAATGATTGTAATCTTTCACTAGGTGTATAACATAAGAGGCAATAATAAAAGTTTAAAATTACTTTATTTGGGTTAAGAATGAAAGATTCAGAGTTTTAACGGGTATTTTATTAATGGATATATCTTCCACATTGAAGATTATGGTGAGGGTAGAAATACCTATAATAAAAGGGTTTGTGTTGAGGGATGCCTTTTCAATGAATTTGAAGTTGATTATTATGACAAGTTACAAGAGATTATTGAATTGAAATATCATAAAGCGTAATATATAGTATTTTTATTCAAATATTATTAGTATGATATCAATAAAGGAATTAGAGTAGATCCTTACTATGATTTGATCAAAATTAATAAATGAGGTAGACTTAGCAACATCAAGTATGTTTTTGTATTTGCCAAACAATATCAATAAGTATATTACATATACACTCCTTCTTTTAGAATGGATCATACAAGAGGTGATTTTGTATCCATTGTTAAAACTGAACTTAAAAGTCGTGTACAAGTTGTGAATGATGATAAAGATGAAGTAAGTGAGGGAGCAGATGTATTTTGAATAGATGAGTTAGTTGATCCATATTAAGTTGCTCTTTCTACTAAGTTAGAAGAGAATACTTATGTTCATGTTAATATTGATGAGTTAAATGAAGTATTAAGTATTGGTGGACATACCAATGTTGATAAAGATGAAAGGATCAAACAATTTTAGTTTAACGAATGAGATGAAGATAGACTTAAAGATGATGAAAATAAAGATGATGATGATTCAAATTAAACATTGTTATACAATTAAGATATATTTATTATCGTTCAATAATGCATTGTGTTTTGTATATTAATCAAGTGTTTATTATTGAAAAATATGGTTTTAAATGAGTTGTTATTTTTTAAGTTATGAATGCAGGTGGTGTTGTTTAATTTGGTTGCATAAGGAACATATAAAATGGAAAAAGAATATTACTTCTCTGATGGGTTTACTGATGGACCTAATAAATAATAATTTATTGCATACATATGTCGATGATGTTGTCAGTTTGGGTAATAACACCAATGGATTCATTGATGGACATAAATCCATTAGAGAGTACTAGAGAGTTTGGAAAAAAATTAAGGTATTGAAAAACATTGATGGGTCACCAACAAACTTAAATCCGTTGGAAATTTTGAAAGAGCTTGGGTAAAAATAAGGGCGTTGAGATATGCTGATGGATTCATCAATGGACTTACTTTGTTAAAGAGTTCCAGGGAGCTTAGATAGAAAATAAGGGTGTTGAGAAATGTTGATAGATTCACCGACAAATATAAATCCATCAGAGATTTCCAAAGACCTTGGGTAAAAAATAAAGGTGTAAATAAAGGTGTTGAGAAATGCCAATGGAATCAATGATAAACTAAAATCCATTGGAGAGTTCCATAAAGCTTGGGTAGAAAATGGAAGTGTTGAGAAACATTGATGGTTTCACTGATGGACTTAACTTCATCGGTGAGTTCCAAAGAGTTTGGGGAGATTTCAACGTAATTTATTGATCACTGAATTTAAGGGTTTTACATGAGATTTCTAAAAATAATAAATCACTGATGGACTAATAAAAAATTTACTGATGGTTTTAAAAAATTAATCAGTAAAACCATCGGTTACTATAATGACATGGACATAAACAAACATAGATTTTGTTGATGAATTTAAACTAGATATATTGATGCAATCCCTAGCTTTCTCTCCTCTTTCTCTTAGTTTATTCTCTCTTTGTCTCTACCATTTAACTTATTGGCAATCTCTCTATCCTTTATTGGGTGTCAACGCTCCCTCTCTCCTTTTTTGTGCTGGCGTTTTCTCTTTCTACAAACTCTTGTCTAAGGTATGTCTTCTTTTTTTCAAGGAATATAGATTTTTATTCTTTTATTTAGGATTATTGTTTTCGGTTTTGTGTTATTGAATTGCTTGGTTGTGAAATTGGATTGTAAAATGACGGTGCTAAATTCAATGAACGGTTATTGTAGTTTTGGGTTATTTCAGTTAGAGATAAGGGTTGTTGATGAGGAAGAAGGTAATGATAGTGTTGATACTAGTATGGGTTCCTAGTTGTTTCGGTGAAGGCTGTTGAATCAAGGTTGAAAGTATTTTTATTATATAGTTATTTCCTTCCTAAAGGTTTTGTAATTTTTTTAAGCCAAAATTTACTTTCTAATTAGTAAGTGAATTCAATGTGAAATGACCTACAGGGAAAAAATGAGATTATTGCTCATGGTTTCAAATTGTGGGTTTTACTAGGACTTCGTTTGTTTGACGGAAAGTGGTTTCCTGAAAACAATTTTCCAAACTTTCTTATGTTTGTTTGTCATTAGAAAAGTTGGTCAATGGAAAACACTTTCCAGTTAAAGAAAAATTTGGCTTGGTTTACAGGAAAGTGTTTTCCTTTTATTTTGGGCGGAAAGCACTTTCCGGAAGTTGTGAAAAATTTAGAAATGTCATATTATTTGCTGATTATATCAAATTTGGTCCTCAAACTTTTGATTACTATATATATTTTGTTTCGACTATTTTTTTTTCAATTTCATCCCTTAGAATTTGATTTTTATATTAACTTTGGTCCTCATTTTTATAATTGTTATTTGCTTTTCCCTTGTCATTTTTATAATTGTTATATGCTTTTTCCTTATCATTTTTTAATTGAATTTTTTTATCTATCAAATTTGGTCCTTATTCTTTTGATTGATACTTATTTTATTTAAAATAATTTATGAACTGATAATTATTATTCTTTTAATTTCTTTATCTTTTAATTTTTTTATTTTTTAGATTTGATCTCTATTATTTTGATTATTATTTATTTTATTCGAGATAATTTATGAAATTATATTTTTTTAATTTCATTCGTATTCAACTTTTTAATTTGTAAGATTTGTTCCTCATTATTTTATAAACTTGAAAAAAAATAAAACATTAATTAGTTATTTTTCAGCTCATTTTTCATGACATAACCAAACACTGAAAAATATTTTCCAACTTATTTTTCATTACACTAACAAACATCGGAAAATAATTCACTTTCCCGTAATTCATTTTCCAAAAGGAAACTACTTTCCAGCAAACAGACGAGGCTAGATATGTAATGTGTTTTCTCAATTAGATTGAAATCTCATTTGGTGGGTTTTAGTTTGTTATAATATAAAATAACATATTAAACTATAAAATAGGAAACTTTAACATAGAAACAAACATAAATTTGTGATTTTTAAGGAAGTAGTAGTTTGAGTTCTAACTTATAATCTGGCAGATTATTAACTACGTGTGATTTTTATTTTGCAATGAACTTGTCGTGTGTTGTTTTGTCATACAGCCCAATGTGTTCTTTATGGATTGTGTATTTGAACTTTGAAGTTACCTTTTTTTATTATTTTTATGAGAATGGACTTTGATGTTAGTGATGGTTAGTGATTAAGATGTGAGATTACAATATAATATAAGTTTAATGTTTAGATAGGAGCACAAATATATTATGAAATGAATATGTTTGTAATGATATGGAAAAAGATTGCAATGATGTGGCACTAGTTTGCAATGACATGTTTAACTGTATTTTTCACAATGTGTTGGGTTGAGTCCCATACAGGGGAAGTGCTATTGGAATTTTGTTAAAAAAGAATAGATGCTATATAACTAAAAAAACATAAATCATTGATTAAGATCTTAATTGAATATTCTTAGCTATTTAGTTATATCATTTAGATGTCGCAGAAAAGTACAGGGTCAAAATAAAGTTGTACTGCATTGTTAAGCAGTAGTTTTCATAATAACCCTTAGATTCATTTAGGTGTCAATCATAAAGAGGAACTTGATGTATCATCTAATGATGCTGGCTCATCGACTAATGGTCATAGATTTGGGTCCCATCTGTTAGGGATCCATATTCTGGTAGGTTAATTGCGTAATAGAAGCTAAATTTAAACATGTAAGAAAATCTAATTTTATTTAAATGGTTGTACTAAATTAATGTTAATGTGTTTATATAGCTTTGAGATAATTATATCATTTTCTAGTTTGAAAGCTGCTAGAACAATAACATGAATGATAAAAGCATTGCTAGAGGGGCCTCTTTTTAAGTGGAGCCAACTTAAAGATCCAGAATGAAGGCATGTAGTTGATGCTTGGTAGTGGAAGTTCGGGATTAGTACGTAATCAATACTTTTAATGGATAAAAGATGTTTTTAAAATTTGAGAACTAATTTTTTTACAAAAATGATTTCAAGAAAAAAATTTGTGGGATGAGACAAACTCAAGGATGGAAAAACAAGGCTAGGAAAATCACAACATCACCAGGTAAGTTTTAATGTGTGAAGTAATTTTTTTTATACAATTGTAATATTTTATTTCATTATATCTTTTTTAGTTTAACGAATTTCTGAACCAAATTATGTGATTTAGTATGAAGCACACATTTATGCTAAAAAAAAAGGCTAAGTCAGTAATTTTAGAGTGTGAATTCAGATAACTTTGGGGTGTGAAAGAATTGTAAACCTCCTCACATTACTAAGAGCAACTAGGAGAGATATTTAGAGTTATATACGTCACAATAGAGGGTTTTAAAAGGTGTTCATGAAGTGGGTCCTCGAACATAAACAAGGAAACTTATGGTTTCATTAGAAAGCATACCAGCAGGTCACTTCCTTTTACAAACCATGCAAAGCGCCTGGTAAGAGAGCCTGCTTTAATTTCAAGTATTTTTCTAAAACTGATACCTATAATTTGTTAACTAATAATCGACATATTTATTTTGTAGGCTACAAAGCTCGGATGTGGGCCTACTCTGATGAAGTTGTATATAAGAACAAATATATGTAGGGAGGATAAATGGAAAAGGGTGCAAGTTTGTCGATAACTGAGCTAAGGTGTTTATTGTAAGTAGACTTTGAAGCTTTTTTGTACATTGCTTGGACAAATGTTTTTTTTACCCATATCTCTAACTTGTTTTTCTGTGGTATAGGAACAATATAACACCACCATACATGCAAAAAATGGAGAGGACCCTTCATCTAATCTGGAATACAATCCAGATTTATTGTTGGAGATTGAAGTAACTAGTAGATCTGATAGGAATAATCGAGTTTATGGTATCTCTATGACTACAGGTCTACAGCCCAAGATATGAGATCGAGTTGTAGTGTCTCAAAAGTAAGCATCATAATCTGGCACGAGTAAACTATCACTAGCCATTAAGCATACTTCTTCAGTCATTATCCTTCCCCTTACGAATCCCCATGAGATTTTTATCCCCCTCCCCTTTCATTTGTAGTTGGAGCTTGTAATTGATTTGTATATATATTTGCAATTGATTTTTACATTATGAAAATTTTGTTCTTCAATTTAATTGATTTTTATAGACATTTGTAATTGTTTTTGTCTTCAATTTAATTAATTGTTTGATGTTGTTTAATGCCATTGAGATATTGTTTTATAGCATTTTTTTCAAATAATTTGTTTATAGATCGGAAAAAATTATGTCGGTAATTGATCAAACTTTTCATCAGATAATTATAAAGAGTTATAAATTGTTTTGATCTACCCCAATAAAATCATCAATAGAATATATCGTCGGTATTCTGTCGGTGAAACCGTCAGTAATACAAAAATATTGCTAACATAATTATCAATTTAAATTTTGTCGGTAATATTCACCAAGAAGTTTGGCGACAGATGTTAGTTAACTTCTTTTTTAAGAACCAATTATAATAATTCATCGCTATATATGTCAATATAAAAATTACCGGCATTTATAGGAACCCCCAGATCTGCTCGGGGGAATTCCTTTTTAAGAGGCTCACTTTGAAGGAGCAATATCTAGCAAGTCTTCGTGGAGAAGAGGAGGCATTCTTTTCCCAGCATTTGGTGCCTAAAGGAGATGTACCAAGGACAGCTAAAGCCCGGGGTGATCTCATACATCAACAGATAAAACAAGATACTTTCTAATGACAAGATTTCATCAATAAATCCATCCGTGTTTTGAAATTTTCTGGCTGTGAACCGAAACAGCCACTATATATATATATATATATATATATATATATATATATATATATAATTCATTTTACACTTCTGGTGAACTGTGTAAGACTGGCAGATTCAGTATCGTCCAAAATGTCTCTAATATTGACTCTTAGGTCTTGCTTTTCACATCATATATATCATGCATGCATTTATAGCATGGGTTCGGTGTTGAAAGCGTGACATGTCCATCAATTATTGCTTCTTACGCGTTTATGAGACCCTTTTTGCCTTTTCGCAACTGGAATGTATTTGCTATTTATGGCCAGAAAAGGAAAAGGAGTCAACTTTTGTGCTGTCGAAATCTAGATTATTCCGTTTGAAAAAAATATTTTCAGGCAGTCTGCAGTCGCAGGAAGAAAGCAAATTTTGCATTAGGGGCATCAGACATGCACAAGTTAATAAACTATCACTTGAAGAACTTGTTGAAGACATGGCTAATAAAATAAGAGGACGTGAAAGAAATTCTATGACTAGAATTTGTTTTATCTTCCGTATTTATCCTGACTTTTTTCTTTTATCTTTTTCATTAATTTTTTTCTCATTTTAATTACATCATTCAAATTAGATGGCTTAGTATTACAATTATGGTAAAATTACCAAATTAAAAGAAATAGGATTGGATTGTAAAACAAAGAAAAATATATGACTAACACCAAATTCATGATAATTTTTTTTTGGTTCAAAAGTTAATTTCTTTAATTTTTCAGTCTCTAAATTACACTATTATTAAACTGGGACCAGCCTAGTGGGTCGACCAGGTGTCTAACCGGTCTGGGTTTGTTAAAAGATCGGCCGGTGCAATAACTCGGCAAAACCTGGTCGACCTGACAGGTCAACCCATGACCCGGACGAGATTTGAAACCCTTTAGTATGTATACTCTATGTTCCTAAAAAAAATTATTTTTTTAATATGAAATTTGAAGCCCTTACATATACTCTATATTCATAAGAAAAAAAATTATGTTTTTTCAATGTGGGATAAAAAAATATTTTGGTTTAAATACTTCAACTTAAAAGGATAACATAATATATATCTTTTCAATGTGGGATTTGAAGTTCTTTAATATATATATTTTATGTTCATAAGAAAGAAGTTTTTTTTTCAATGTGGGATTTGAACCCCTTTAATATATATACACTCTATATTCACAAGAAAAAAGTTATGTTTTTTTAAATGTGGGGTAAAAAATTTTTTTGGTTTAAATACTTCAACTTAAAAGGTTAACATAGTATCTTTTCAATGTAGGATAAAAAACTTTTTAAAATATTCTTTTAAACTTTATTATTTACAACATGTATAGCTTATATTCACATGGATTTTTCATAATTTTTTCATATGAAATATTAAAACTTTAAATATTTTTTTTAAATTTTTCTGGGTTGATACGGGTTGGTCCTTGAAACCCGGGACTTGGCTCCTAGGCCGGATCATTCCCGGGTCAGGTTTGATAACTATGCTAAATTATAAATAGGAAAGAAAAAGTCACTAAAAATTATAAGGTGAGAGAAAGTTATTGGTTTGACTACTTTTCAATAATGAAACTCGTCGTTTTTAGTGTCAATGGGCTCCATTCAATGAAAAGAATTCGATTTTGGTGAGATTTTTTTTTATAAACATGCCTAGAAAAAGAGATTAGATTCTGTTTTAATTTTTTTTTCTAGATGATTTCAGTTTCTATAGGTGATTTTGGGGAGTTTTGAGATTGGTAAATGGTGTAGAAAGACTTTTGGTGTTTTAGAGGTATGTGTAAATTATATTTTGAGATTTTATCTAATAACTTAACTTTTTTAGTTGAAATGATTTTTTTAATATAATATCAAAACCTTGTTAGTCAAATTTTTTATTTAAGATTAATTAACTGCACAAACTTGAATCTCACTGTCTTATTTTGTTTCCAATTAAAATTAATTAATAATACAAGATAACATGAGTTTATACAAATTTTAAATTAAAAACATTATTTGAAATAATATGTTAAATAATAACATAAATCATTTTCTAGAATTTTACGGCTTAAATGTTTTAGATGAAATTGATTTTTAATATCATTGCAGTTTATTCCCATAGATAAATCTTGGATCAAATAAATGTTTTATTTTCTTTGAGAACTGAAATTTAATTGTCATAGCACAAGGTAGGAATTTGAGGTTCAAATTGAAATAGACTTGGAGAACTTGTAGGGGTATTTATTATAGGTTCTAACTAACCAGGAACGTTAGTTGGAAATGTTAGTTATGTAGACACAAATCTTAGAATGTTAGTTGGGAAGGATGTGTTCAAAGTTATTTTCTCAACCAAAACCGCACAAAAAAACGAAAATAATTTGGTGCCGTGGATTTCCAATCCTCTCGAGGATTGTCTCGTATCGGCACCAGGAATGTAATTAGCTATCAACAAGATACGTGGCTGTAGTTATGTCGTGCATTGTATCAAAAAAAAATTATATTAAAAAAATATATTTAGATAATAATAATTCAAGACAACTCAAATTAAATTAATTAAAAATATAATTTGGGATATGAAATCAAAAGAATCTGCATAAAAAAACTAAAAACAAATTATAACATTCAAGACCTAACAACTTAATGTCAAAAATGAAAAAACAAACATAAAAAATATAACATTAAAGAAGAAAGCTTGAGTTAACTGATGGTAACTTGACGAACCAACAACTCGTGATATGAGACCGGGATAAAAAAAATTTCAAAAGGATGATCTCGTAAAAAAATCAAAGTTCAATAAAAAAAAACATCAAAAGAATTTTGAGACAACTCGGGTTAACTTTACCAACCTACTCTTAGAATAACCAAACAAACCAAACAAGAAAAAAAAAAGAGAAAATAACTAAGTTCAAGGGCTAATAATTTATTGTAAAATGATAAAATTGAATTAAAAAAATGGAGGAAAAAAATTTAAGTCAATTTAGGTTAACTGGATTAACCTGCCACCCATAACATGAGATCGGGATTAAAAAAATAAACTTCCAAAATAAGGACTCAACCAAAAGATCCCAAGTTAAATAAAAAAAATATTGTGAATGAAAACTCAAGCTAACCTGAGTTAGCTTGATCAACCCACTTTCTAAATAACAAAGCAGAAAGCGAAGCAAAAAAACGACAAAGCTCAAGGAAAAATAATTTTATCCAAAATAATTAAATTAAAAAAAAATTAAAGTCATAGAAAAAATTGAGGAAAAAAAATTAAGTTAACCCAGGTTAACTCAACTAACCCATCACTCACAACATGAGATCGGGATAAAAAAAATTAGACTTTCAAAAGATGGACCT
>Ga0325411_1000797_pt1 | contig 33796 bp, 22 predicted proteins | sample PopdelMetagenome_13_FD_206181 | JGI IMG/M metagenome (GOLD analysis project Ga0325411, IMG submission 206181) | Populus deltoides microbial communities from Bellville, Georgia, United States - Xylem-PdIQD-R4 | ecosystem: Host-associated > Plants > Phyllosphere > Stem > Wood/Secondary xylem...
ATTTACAGGTTTTAATATTTAATATATCATTTATGATTTTATAATTTTTTCAATTAAGTTTTTAATTATACTATTTCTTCAATATTTTATTTGTATTGCATTATTTTTTTTATAAAATTTAAAAAAAAATTATTTTTTTTAATTAATTTTAAATTAATATGTTTTGAGTGTTTTCAAATTATTTTAATGTGCTGATATTAAAAATAATTTTTAAAAAATAAAAAAATATCATTTACATGTATTTTAACATAAAAACTATTTAAAAAACAATCACAACCACACTACCAAACACACTCAATCCATCAAAGTTTTGGAAATAAAGCAAGGAGCCATGGATAAGTTTGAAGCTCTGATATAATCAACATCGCTCCAGTAACTTTCATCCATCATTTCCACGCCACTATCATTAAAAGCTACCAACTCGTTTCACTGTCTTTGAATTCAAGCAAGCCTCCAAGCTACCAACTACTGTTCATAAATTCTTTTTTAATCTTATCCTCGTATATATTTTTATACAATTACATCTTTTGAAGGGCAATTAAATCGAGTTTGTTGATTAAGAATAAAATTAAAAATAGATGACTGGAGTGAAAAACCCGCCACAAATATATGATGATTTTAAAATTCATGTAAAAAATTTAATTTAATTATTATATCTTAAAAATTATACATATCTCAATATATATTTCACTCGATGAAATATTGATTCCAGTGACAGACAATTGCAAGGGAGGAATCTTTATTCATAGTTTACATGCGTGCGAAACAAAGAAAATATATAATACATTATAAGATAAGATATGTAAAACGTGGGTGCGAGAATGAATCTAAAGAAATCCCTTCTCCTTGCATGATTGAATTGCCCCATCAAACATGTCTTCAAGACCGTGCTCGAATTTGAATCCACAATCCAAGAGCTTCTTGGGTGAGAGGCCACGCATTTTGAAACCTTCAATGTCCTTCAAGGAACTACGGGCAAATACATAAGTTTGGAAACACACGCAAAAAATATATGGAATTTGCTCAACTTCTATCTCGTTCTTCCAATTCGTCTAATTCCATCCAATTGATCATGTTTTCCTTAAATTTTGTGTCAAATTAACTACCATAAAATCTAATAAAAGTTACTAATCGATGAATTCTGCCGAAGAATTAATACCAGGAAAGAAATATAGGCTCAAGATATGCAACTCACTCTTTCGTGGGAATCTGAAATTCTGGGTATCTAGCGGAAAGAAATTCAGACATCTCATCGATGGATATTTCTTTCCATGAACAAATATACCTTCCTTTTGCATGAGGGAATTCGAGCAGGAATATATACGCCCTGGCTACATCATCTGTGTGCACCACATTTAGCTTGATAAGGAGATGATACAATCGTTTCTCACCTGCGCACACAAACAAAGTTATTAAACATGTTTATGACCTTTGTTGTGGATTAAAAGAGTGAACCCAAGTCAGTTTAAAATTAATGATGTAGATTCCAGATTAATTTTTTTCTAAGATTCTAAAGCTGTTAACTTAATTCCGTGTTGACCGGGTTTAATAACACTACATGAAATTAAATGTTAAGAAGTAAAAAAGATTTTAACATATGCTACAAGATAAAATTCAAGTTCTAAGTCCCAATTAAAGTTAAACCAAAACAAATTAGCTCACCAAAAATCAAAGATAGCGACCATCGGACCGATTCAGGGATGCGAGGGCATATGAAAGGACCGACAATTAGTGGAGGAATCAAGAACACAAGATCCAATCCATGTTGCTCAGCAAAATCAAGAGCTGCCCTTTCAGTCTTATTCTTAGCAACCAAGTAGGAAGTGCCAAAACGATTTAGGCTTCTATAATAATCTATGTTGGTCCACGAACTCTCATCCACCACCTTCTCATCACCATCACCACTATATATAACTGTGGCTTGACTAGAAGCACAGACAACTCTCTTCACTGTCTTTGCATTTACACATGCTCTCAAAACCCCTAGAGTGCCATCAACAGCTCTTTTGGTGATCACTTCTTCTGGTTCTCTATCAGCGAAGTCAAGGGGGAACGCGAGATGAAAGACTCCCATGCATCCCTCAATGGCCTCATTGAAACTGTCTGGATCGTCAAGATCTGCGTTAAAGATTTGCAGTTTCTCTGCCGCTCTTGCTAGGTTTGTGAGGTAGCTTATGTCTTTGCTAATTCCTGGCCATGCATATAGTACAAAAAGAGATTATCAGGGTCATGTCATGTTTAACGCTCACACATTTCAGCATTCAACAAATTAATTATTAATAGATGTCCACATGATTATGCACACTTCATTTTATTCGAAAGATATTTCTTAATCTGAGAGCTCCTAATTAAGAATAAAAGAAAGAAATATTAGTTGAGTTACAAATACTTTGGCTATATGTAGCCATACTAATTTAGGAAGGGAAATACAAGAATTTTCAATATCGAAGGGGAAAAACGTATGCTCACCTGGGCTAGATCTAATTGTGGTTCTGACAGTGTAACCATGTTCAAGAAGCCTCATTATCAGCCATGAAGCAACAAAACCAGCTCCACCAGTTACACAGACCAAGCCTTTTCCTTCACCCATTTGTTATCTCTTCCTCTCTCTGTCTCGGTAAAGTAGGATCTTTCACCTTTTATGTCTCAATTACTGGCATGTTTAAAACGTGGCAAAGGCCGCTTTTAATTTTTCTTTTTATTTAATTTGCTACAACATTTTAATAGTTTTACCAACAGTAAGGTAGATAGCTACTAACATATATTAACAGTTCTTTGCATTTCATTGTAGCAACAAACAATGAAATGCCAAGGTTTTTTCACTTTGATTTTTTTTTAATTTTTTTTAATTTTATCCTAAATATTGAGTTCAAAAAAAAAAAGTTTTACTAACTTAAAGTGAGGAATCCTCAACAAAATTTGAATTAGAACAAAGATATTGACAAACTAAGTGTTAAGGTGATCAAATTTGTAGTGAAAGATTGATTTGTGATAAAATTAGGGGGTTGCTATTTGTTACAGAGAAAAATAGAGGAAGAAAAAATAAAAGAGAAAGAAAGGAGCGTCGTTATTTAGGTCATAAATTAAATATTACAGACAGATTTGTGGACGGATTTAAATCATCATTTGATAATTTTGTCTGTAAAAATAACACGTCATCGTACTTGTTGGCCTTTTTTCATTTATTATTTTCTCATTATAATTCCTCCGGTATATACTAAGAAAATATTTTGATTGGTGTTTACCGATGGATGCGATGAAAACATATTCAGTCAAAACAATTCACCATAATATACCAACAAAAATATTTTGTTGGTGTGTTTGTTTGTATTTTTTAATTTTTTGATAGTGGTAAACATATTTTATTGCAAAAAAAATATATATATATATTTCAGCTAGGACAATATGTTCACCTTTTAAAGTAAGATCATTCACCTTCTTCCATTTGTTCTCTCTTCCTTTCTCTGTGTCGGTAAAGTAAGATCATTCACCTTTTAAAAACAATATGTCTCTATTATTGTCTCTATTATTGGCAAGTTTAAAATGAGGCAAAGGTGGCTTTTATTTTATTTTTTAATTTAATTCTAGCTAGGACACACCTTATCTGTCTGTGAAAGTGGAACCCAATTTTCCAAAGCTATTGGATGCCACACCAAAACGTGTTAGGCCACTCGCAATGGATTAAATTAATAGGCGTATTTTATTTTAGTTTAATGTGGGTATTCGGGCTAGCTTGTATGTACCTCGACTAATCCCACGGGCCTTGAAGTTAACGACCATATAAACCTCCAGTGGCCATTATATGAGCAACCACAGGGCTTGAACCTGAAACCATAGAGGAAGCAAACCTGATAAGTAGACATTAAACAACGTGTCAATAAGAATATATTTTTATAAACAACAATTATTATTGAAAACAAGAGAGAGAGACATGGTTTCGCTAACAAATTATTAGGGTTTTCAATAATGATTTAATCATAGCATTTTTTTTCTCTACTATTGAATCTTTTTGTGGTCAGATCAATGACTAATTGTTTAAAAATTGTTGAGGAATGACAAGATTCAAAATCGAATAATCAAATTGAAAAACATAAAAAAACTAGATGGTAATTTCAAATTCGACATGAAAAGTCCACTTTGATCCTTCCACTTTTCTATTGATACAACTACAGTCTTTTTAGTTTTTAAAAATTCACTTTTGATCCAAAAATTTATTTTATTTGCCTTTCAGTCTCTTGGTTTGAGAAAGAAAAAAAAAAGAGTCACCAAATTACTGATGAGGGAAAGAGAAAATCATTATTGCCTTTAATTTCAACCACGAAAAAAAATTGATATTGGTGTCAGCGGGTTCCTTTAAATGAGAGAAGTTTCATTTAGATGTTATTTGACCTGAACCTTACTTAAGAAGGTAAATACGGGGTTGGAAGGTTCTTTTAGTTCGGGATTGATTTTGAGCTTTTTAACCAATTTCTGGGTTATTTATGCCATAAATAGGTTTATTAATGTTTTAGGGGTTTCTATAAGGTGTTTTAAGGTAAAAATTGAGTTAAAAATAAGTTTTCGAGTATAAAACATATTTCCCTGACTTTTTAGTGACTAGAGTAGACTAGTAGACGACGCATCACATGAGCTTTTTTATTTTTTACAGACAAATTTGCAGACGGATTTAAATCCTTTGATAATTTTATTTGTAAAAATAACATGTCATTGTACTTGTTGACATTTTTTTCATTCATTTTTTTTCACTATAATTTTTCTGGTATATACTAATAAAGTATTTTGGTTGGTGTTTATATATTCAATCAAAAACATTCACCGCAATATAATAACAAAAATATTTTATCAGTGTGTCCTTTTTATTTTTTAATTTTTGGAAGTGCTAAACATATTATATTGTACAAAAAACAAAATAAGCTATAGGATGAAGCACGTGCAGGATGAAGCACATGCACGTGGCTAGCAAAGACTATTTACATAGTTTCTTGAGCCAAAGGACTGAGCAATTTAGAGGATGTATAGTATGATTTATGAAAAGTATTTTTTTACTTTAAATAATAATTTAAAAGTTTTTTTATATAAATAACCTAGGAAAAAAATAAGTTAAAAATATTTTAGGTTATGAATATATTTAATAAAAATAACTGGAATTAACTTTTTTAAAGAAAAAAATAATATAAGTCAGAATTCATAAGTTCAAATTTTTAATTTTTTATTAAAACAAAAATTTAATCTAAATTTGTAAAAAGCTTTTGATTTAAACCAAAATCTATTTCTAAATAAGTATATTTATTATATTTATATGAATCAGAAGTTAGAAAACAATTTAAATTAATTTGCAAAAATCATACAAAACGAAATCTAAGATACTAACTTTTATTCAACTATAAATCAATAGTATACAGGTTATTAACAACGTTAGATCTATACTAAGCTAGAATAGAGGGGAAATTACTAAAATATATATATATATATTAAATGGAGATTTTAACTATATGTGTTTGTGATTCAACTTGATTCTTAAATATTTTATTTATTGTTTTTATATATTAATGTTAAAAAATAAAAAAATAAAAAATTATTTTAATAAATTATTAATTAAAAAATATTTTTTAAAAACATTTTAAACTGCACTACAAAACACGCATTTAATCATGAAAAATACACCATGCAGTACACTTAAAAAACAAATGGGCTCTTAAGTTAGAGCCAAAATGATAATATAGTTTTTTGACGAAATATTTAAAAAAGTCCCTTCTCCTTGCAGGATTGTATAGCTCCATCAAACATGTCTCCAAGACCATACTTAAATTTGAATCCACAATCCAGGAGCTTCTTGGATGAGAGGCTACATATTTTATAACCTTCAATGTCCTTCAAGGATGAAATGGATCTGCATCCAAGAGAGAGACGTCAGGTCCGCGAAATAAATTAAAAACAGCTTTCTAATTTAAAGATTAATGGAAACATGTAGGAAATGCAGGCTCACTCTCTTGCTGGGATTTGAAGATCTGGGTATCTAGCAGAAAGAAATTCAAACATCTCATTGAGCGATACTTCGTTCGATGAACAAAGATATCTCCCTTTTGCATTAGAATTTTCAAGCAGAAAAATGTGTGCCATAGCCACATCATCTATGTGTACCATGTTCGACTTGATAAGGAATCGATAGTGATTCCTGTTGCCTGCACATTCAAAGCTGTCAAAAGTTCTTGTATGAATGCTGCAGCTTATAGCATCCATTAACATAACTTCTAGGAAGTGATTTCTGACATTAAGTTTACGTTTGTTTCATATAAAATAGCTTACGTGAAATATTTTCCTCAATTTTCTTATTTATTTACTTGACAAAACTTAGTAATTGTAAAATATTCTTTGAAAAATATTTTGATGTAAGACATTTTTCAAAACAAGTTATTCTACCTGAAAAAAAACCAAGCCTAACTCATATATAATCCAAAAATAAGTTTTTTTTTTAATAAATAACTTATGATAAAAATGATTTAACATAAACACATGACTGATAAAATTGATTCACAGTAACTAAGGAAATTAAGTAGCATAAGTTAAAATTAAAATTCATGATTTTTTTTATTAAAATGAAGATTTAACTAACAACCTTTTAATTAATTAGTTTAGAATTCATTTTGCAACTAAATAGATTCTGAATTGTTTTTAAGCCGAAAGTTAAAATGAACCAGTTTGCAAGAGTCATAGCAAATGAAACTTAAGAGAGTGAAAACATACCCAGAACCATGGCTAGTCCCATGTGCACAGACCTTGGGATTTTAGGACAAATGAAGGGACCCAACACCAGGGAAGGAATCAAAGTCACTAGATCCAATCCATGTTGTTCGGCAAATTCCAGAGCTGCCCTTTCGGTATATGTCTTGGCAATCAAGGAAGGATTGCCAATTACATTTAGACTTCTGAAGTAATCTATGTCTGTCCATGCACTCTCATCCGCCACTTGTTGACCATTTCCACTAAATAAAACAGTCGATATACCTGAAGTGTAAACAACTCTCTTCACTGTCTTTGAATTTAGGCATGCCTGCAAAACACCTATGGTTCCTTCAGTAGCTCTCTTGATGACCATTTCTTCTGCTTCTTCTTTCGTAAAACCAGTTGGATGAGCCACATGAAAGACTCCTGTGCATCCTTCAATGGCCTCGTTGAAACTGTCTGGTCTGTCAAGATCCGCGTTAAAAATCTTGAGTCTCTCTTTCGCTCCTGGTAGATCTCTGAGATAGCCGATGCCCTGTTTACCATCTGGCCATATAACATCAAAGGATTCATTATAATTAGTTTCGCTCTCGATCAGTAAAATCATGCTAGCAATTAACTTCATTCAATACTACATTTTTTGGATGCTTGGGAACTGAGGTTGACACTTTCTTGAAAAATCGAACTCGCAACCTTTTTCTCAAATAGGGAGAGTGGAGTCTCTTCTTAGGAGAGAGGGGGGGGGGGGGGGTCGCGGCTAGAGCCTCATTGGAGACCATATTGATTATGAACACTATGCCTTGATTTTGGCAAGCAAAAAGTGTGGGATGAGCATTACCTGTGAGATTAACAGAGGGATTGAGGTTTTCTCACCTTTCGGTAATTAGCAGGGCCAGGATGCATCATAAAGACTATATTACAAGGATGGAATATGTAACAATGAAGATGATGTTGACCATTAGTGAAAAGTAAGGACTATATTATTGTGTTTGATATTGTTATTGGTGGTGCTTTTCTGCATACTTCTTTGTGTCATCAGCATATAATTTAAGTATAAAATCATTTTGTAAAACATATATACAAGCTAAGAAGCAGAATCAACTAGGAATTGGAGTAAATCAAAATTCAGAAATGGTATAAATGTTGGCACAAATTAGCTACAAATCCTTCCTGAAAGCATTTTCTCACGGGAAACATGTACAGCTATCGCAATCATATATTGAAGCTCAAACACTATCATGCCTGCTACTACAATGATCAAATCAATAAGAAGTTATTTTATTCAGAGATAGAAAAATGTAAGCACTGACAAAGGAAATAAGAATCTCACCTGTAGGGTTGGATCTAACAGTGGTTCGAACAGTGTAACCTTGTTCAAGAAGCCTCATAATCAACCATGAGGCAACGAATCCTGTTCCACCAGTTACACAGACCACACCTTTCCCTGAATATTCTTCCATTTCTCCTACGCTGTAAGACACCGAACTGCCTTCGTTAACAAGGGTTACTCCCGGGGCCCCGACGTATTTCTGTATAAATCCCCGATGATAACAATGTGAAATGACTTGCAATTGACGTTCTAATATTCTATGCTATAAATCAATGATAGTCTGTAATGAGACGATGATAATGGACAAACAGTCCAAATTATTTGTCCGTCCAAGAACAACGTGCATTTCATGCTCCCCTGTTTGTTTGTTTATTTTATATATATAATTGAGAAATTTATGCATAACTCATTATTTTTAGAGAACACTAACTATTTTATCTGGGTATCACTGCGGGTTGGTTAAAAACATTTTAGAAAAGAAATAAATATACAAGCTTTTTAAATGTGTTTTTTTACAAAAAAATCTTAATTATAAATAAAAAAGTTTATGCATGTATTTAATTATATAAATAAAAAATCTTCTATGTTAATAAATGAAAATGAAAAAAAATATTGACATGTTTACTCAACCCGTTTCACTGCGAATCAAATAATTTTTTTTTCTAATGAAAAAAATACATAAATGTTATTAATTTATTTTTTAACATTGGGTACAAAATATAATTGTGAATCAAAAAATTATTGTTTATATATAATAAAATAAAATTAAGATTATATGTGTTAATAAAAACATGTAAGATCTCAACTTAATTTTTAATATTTTAGAAAAATAGACAATATTATAATTGCTATATTGAAACATTAATTTTTTAGTTTTTATATAATAATTTAAAGTGTAAAGAACAAAAATTACATAAACAAATTACAAAAGAATGGAGATAAATAAATCAAGTGTAGAGTGATAAATATTCAAAGTGTAAAGAATAAAAAATAATAATTTTTTTTCAAAAATCTAAAGAAAAAAACAAAAAAAAATATCACAAAAGAATAAAAATAAAAACAAAAAATAGTGATAAATAGATTAAGTATAAAGAGACAAAAAGAGAAAAACTCTAAGCAAATTTTTTTAAAATATAAATTAAAAATAAATTATAGATTTATCATCACTGCGGTAAAAAAAAATGAAAAGATTTATATAATTATCTCATTTTTACATTGAGAAAAGGTTTCCTTTCAGTATATAATGTTTTGAACCTCTCAACTTTGGAATGAATGATTTCTTTAATTCTACACAAAATGAAGCGTGATTTGAATTTTATAGTTATAACGAGAAGATAATGGAAAATATTAAACGTGAAATCTCATACTGTATATATATATATATATATATATATATATATATATCAGTCATTAAATGAATTCAATTCCTTCAATACAGTAACACCTATTGAGTATACGATCAAAGTCCCACATTGGCTAGAAATGGGGAAGATCATGGGTATATAAGGATGGACAAATATCTCCATTGGTATGAGGCCTTTTGGGTATAGTCCAAGAGCAAATCCATGAGGGCTTAGGCCCAAAGTGGACAATATCATACCAATGTGGAGATAGCTGGTGTCCATAGTCCTTACAAGTGGTATTAGAGCCTAGTTCCAGAGTTAGCCATGATGGATGAATCCTCGGAATTCCGAACAAAAAGTGGTTGACCCCCAATCACGATGTAATTCATGGATCAGCTCTATTGAATAAGCGATGTGCTCCAGATGCTTCATGGACGTGTCCTGATCCAAACACGGTGAAGAGGAGTTGACCTAGAAAGAGCAAAAAACTCTCAAGTCAGGTAGTGCTCTTCAAATGCTTCATGGACGTGTCCTGACCCCAACACGGTGAAGTAGAGAATGAAGAATCCTGGTTGGTAGAGAGTGGACGGATGAATGATCGGTTTGAGGGGAGGCTCGGTGGTCCTTTGTTTGAGGAGAGGATTGTTGAGTATACGACCAAAGTCCCACATTGGCTAGAAATGGGGAGGATCATGGGTATATAAGGATGGACAAATAACTCCAGTGGTATGAGGCCTTTTGGGTATAGCCCAAGAGCAAATCCATGGGGGCTTTAGGCCCAAAGTGGACAATATCATACCAATATGGAGATAGGTGGTGTCCATAGTCCTTAGAACACCTTTTTCCTCTTTTTTTCCATAGCTCGCTAGCTAGGTAGCTTCTTGATCTTTGTTAATCTCTCCCTCTAATCTCCTAACGGGTATTTAAACTAACTTGTCAAGAGGGTAGAGATGAGGGACGAGAGAAAGAAAATAAAAAGAAAATATTGTGGCATTCCTTCTTGATCATGAATGAAAAAGTCATGACAAGTGTTTTTGTTTGCTTAGATGATAGATTAATGAATAATACAACTTGAAACATTTTATTTTTAGAATTAAATTGTTGTCTTGAATATCTATGCTTGCTATAATCACCATTGTCTTCATAATTATGTAAAAAAAAATTGTATTTTGTTAACATTAATGTAAGTTCTATAATTAACATGTTATTTTTATATTTTCATTTTTAAAATAAAAAAAGAAAGAAGAAAAAAATTATTCATCAGATAGCATGTTTTCATATTGGATTCTTATAACTTTTTAACCATTAGCATTTCTAAATCCTTAAATACTTATCCTGGTTTTCTAAAAATTCGAGTTAAAAAATATTTTGCTATTTACTTTCTGTATTTAGAATAAACACCATATCAAAGCGCCTTTCATAAATTTTTTCTATCATTTAGGTTAGGTTCAATGATTCCAATATGGATTATTTATTAACATGACTTGAACGATAATTAGTCATAAGTTGTCATCAGGATGATCAATCTTAAAATTGTCAATTCATAAAAATGTTATCCAAAAGTAATAACCAAGAGGAAAAAAAAATAAACCAGACTTTAAAATGAATAAATTTAAGCCAACAATCAAGGTATAACTTATCCTAATAATCTTGTTATCATCTTGTAAATAGATCACCAATAAACCATGCATAATAAATTATTAGGAATAAAAAATAAGACAAGTAATGCAATCTACCTTGAATATTACGCTTTAAAATGATAATATCTTTTTTTTAGTATAAATATTTTTTTATCATAATTTTTATTAACTAATTAGAATTTTTTAATAATCATAATACCATTCATTAATTTTCACAAAGTTAAGATGTTTGCCTCTAGCTCTCACACACAAAAAATAGCATTTCCATAAGAAAATGAGGACAAGTTACAACGGTGACGTCGAATGCGATACGAGGCATCATTGTTATTGATATAATTCGAAAAGCTTGAATTAGAAAGTGAATATAAAAATAAATCAATATATAGCTAAATCAACAAACTACCTAGCTAGTGTTTTCTTAGTAGATTATTTGAGAATAAAATAGACTTTGTATACATATTATGTTTTCGAAATATGACATGGCAAGAAACTCAAATACATGTAGAAATAGGGTTGAAATGATATCTTTTTTTTTCGTCCAATACCAGAGCCCCTAAGGAACAAAATAGACTTGATCATAGTTGCAATTTATGGTGCTTCTAAGGTTGAAGAAGATCAAATCATATACAATTAAATACGTGAAACAAGCTTTATCAATAATTAAAAAAAAATGACTCGATTTATTGAATAAACAATAGTTAAAAAAGCTTCCTCCTAAAAAGATTCAAGTTTACGTTCAACTCTACTATTTAGTTGGAAAGTTTTTAAACATGATATTTGAATGAAAATACTATAAATATTTAGTTTTTTTTCAAACTCAACTCGTCAGGTTCTAAATTTATTTTTTATAAGTTACCAGTTCGAGTCTTACAAATCTTAGGGTTGCTAAAAACTTACATGGTCATTAACTTCAGGGTCCGTGGGATTAGTCGAGGTACGCACAAGCTAACCCAAACACCCACGTTAATTAAAATTAAAAAAAAATTGGTACATTTCCCATTATTGTTAGAATAAAACACCTTAACACGTTTAGAGAATTAAGCGATTACTGTTGTTGTGAATTATTCATAATCATAAAGAAATTATGATCTATATTTTACTACATATATCCATGTAAACCTAGAAAAATCATCAACTACCACTACAAAATAGCTAGATCAGTACTACGAACATATGCAGGCCCTAAATATTAGAATGAATTAAATAAAAAAAGATCGGATGACAATGATTCACTATTATTGAATATAAAAAGCCTTTTGTCTTAATTAAGTTAACAATAAAAACTAACACGGGTAGTTTTGTGGAATGATCTGATCGTTTACTTTTACAATAACTGTCTTGGAGAAAGAAAGTGCTGTTGAAATTACTTATTAATCTCAATTAACAAACCCATTAATCACTTACGAAGAGAAGAAAAGGATAAGTTGTTGCCAAGATTATTCTAAATAAACCCCTTCTCCTTGCAGGATTGTATAGCTCCATCAAACATGTCCTCAAGACCATGCTCGAATCTGAATCCACAATCCAGGAGCTTTTCCGACGAGAGGCCGCATTGTTTGTAACCTGTAATGTCCTTCAAGGACCTGTACACAAGAGGGATGTAAGGCTGGAGAGATACAGGGAAAAAGGCCAGCTAATAAAATAGAATGAACTTCCTTCATGAATCAGAAACATGTAATTATACAGGAAATGCGAACTCACTCTTTTGTTGGAATTTGAAGATCTGGGTATCTAGCAGAAAGAAATTCGGACATCCCAGTCAGTGATATTCTGTCCGATGAACAGATGTACCTCCCTTTCGCACCAGGATACTCGAGAAGGAAGATATGTGCCATGGCCACATCCTCCACATGTACCATATTTGACTCCATAAGAAGTCGATATAGATTCCTGTTGCCTGCACATTTAACATGAATGTTCAAGTATCTTTATAGTCTAATGAAACTGTAGCAAGGATTTAGCCCATGATTGCTGAAGGAGTTCTTGTTGATCAGGTGTGCTAATAGCTAGGGTGTTTGGCCCTGCCCAAACCGCAGCGTTTTTTAAAAAAATGATTTTTTTAAACTGTTTTTTAAAAATTAATTCAGTATGATTTCTTGTTAAAGAGAGTGATCATACCCATGATCATAGCCAGCCCCACGTATAACGAGGCTGGGATTCTGGGACTATTGAACGGACCAAGAACAAGAGAAGGAACCAAAGTCACTAGATCCAATCCATGCTGCTCAGCAAATTCTAGAGCAGCCCTTTCCGTTATTGTCTTGGAAACCGTGTAAGAACTGGCAGTCAATTTTAGATCCTTGAAGTAATCTATGTCTGTCCATGCACTCTCATCCACCACTTCTTGACCATTGCCACTGAACATGATCGCGGCTGCGCTTGAAGTGTAAACAACTCTCTTCACTGTCTTTGAATTCAGACATGCTTTCAGAATTCCTAAGGTTCCTTCCACGGACCTTTTGGTGGCTATTTCTTCTGGTTCTCTGTCAACAAGATCGAGGGAATGAGCCAGGTGAAGGACTCCCGCGCACCCTTCAATGGCCTCATTGAAACTCTCTGGTTCGTTGAGATCTGCTTTGAAAATCTGGAGTCTCTCCTTCGCTCCCGGTAGGCCTGTGAGGTAGCTGATGTCCTTGTTACCATCTGGCCATATAATGTTAAAGAAGAATCGGTGCTCATAAATGTTAGTCAGCATTAATTAGCAAACAAATCCTACTTAAATAGGTTCTCTCCATAGTTGAGATATATATATATATATATATTCTAGGCATGACATATGAAAAAAGGTCAGTGAAATGGAAAATATCAAGAAAATAGCTTCACCCGGAGAAGATCGAACGGTGGCTCGAACTGCATAACCTTGTTCAAGTAGCCTCGTAATCAGGCATGAAGCGATGAATCCTGTTCCACCAGTTACACAGACCGCACCTTTCCCTGAACACCCTTCCATTTGACTTCCTTTTTTACGCTACTATGAGAGACTACTGATCTCACCATGAACGAGGCTCAGATCTCTGTATTCCTTCCTTGGTTAGCACATCTTTATGCATACATCCGGGCGAAGAAAACGATGCAGAGTGATTTTAACTTTCATGCCCTTATTTCCAAGAAGGTATTGGAAACAAGTAAAAAAATGTCAGGACAAAAATCGCCCCTCTTAAGACAAAAATAGTATTTATACATGATTGTATGTCTTTATGAGAAAAATACTTCAGGTGAGTTAACGAATATATGTTCGGATTTCTGAAGTACCTCCGGAAATGTCAACAAATTGGATCTAATTTTAAATAAATCCAAACTAAGTCATTGTTAATTACGTATAAAAGTTAGCAATAGGTTTTGTTCTTTCAAGTTGTTTTTGAATCAATTTTTGTTCATAAGATAATAATATTAATGATATTATCTAAATCAAAATTATTAACTTCGAGAAAATATCTTTCTCCCAAACTGTTCTTGAATAAAAATCCAAACCGATAAGTTAGAAAGAAGCTCACGTCCGAAGCTCATAGGATATCCATTATTGCTCATGATAATATGATGGGAGGCGGTCCGACGGCCGCCAGAGGTTGCCGGAGACCGTGTGCTTTCGATTTAAGAATTTGTTTATTATATGATTGTGCTTGGACCGACCCCTTTGACGCGATCATTCTTAAAAGAAAACTCTCGATGTCTCCCGAAAACAATGCTGGATAGGCAATGAAAAAGTTTCTTATTAATTCAATATATTAAAAATATAATTAACTAGTTTCTCATAAATGTTTTTACCAAATTCTAAATATTTATCCAATTCTCATCCTTCCCATATTTTTTTCAGAATTAGAATATTCTTAGACCAACTTTTCTGAATTGATATTAACTCCTCTTTTAGACAAACCATAATAAGGTATTTATAATAAAATTTCCTCTTTATTTATTTAATACTCATCCATTCTATAATTAAATCTAAATATTTTTAGATTGAAATCCTAAGAGGATCCTAAAATAATTTTATGACTTGAATGCATTTTTTCCAGAAATTATCATAATGCTAAAAAATCTCGTTAGTGTTATATATATATATATATATTACAGGGAAGCAAATCAAGCTCATTTTCAAATAAATAAAATAAAAAATAAAACTAGAAGCCTAAAATGAAAACATTGATAGGCTATTTTTAATATTAATTTATTTTTTCTATTATAATAAGTTATAGGGGTTGATCTTTGTATAAATTTAAGATTAAATTATATACTTAAATTTGTTTTTTGAGAGTTGTTAAATTACTCCACGTTATCAAACCCAAAAATTTCCCTCTCACTAACACATTAATTACTAATTGACAAAATCAAGAAAAAAATACAAACACACAGATATATATATATATATATATATAACTTTCCCTGTCCCCCTTCTCCCTCACAGAACACAACCATCATTTGTCCTGTGTACCATGGATTTTACTTCTTACCTGCCCAAGGAATCCTCATATTCCCAAATTCGATAAACCATATAACAATTCACAAAAAAATCACTCGAAAACACCAAACCCACAGGACAAAAAAACCTTCTTTTTGTTTCCTGTCTAGATTTATCTTTTAAGTTAATTTCACTTAAAATCCAGTCTACTAGAAACCCATCAAAGAAAACTTGAAAAGTTTGAGTCTTTTTTTTTATTATATTATTAGTATGCATAGATCTAGAGCTGTTATGGCTTGGAATGTGTTCAAGTTTTGTACGGCGTTAAGGGGTTTAGGCTCGATCATGATCTTGTTGGTGCTTGGTGTTGTTGTCGTCACATATTATGCTGTTGTTTTGAATAATTATGGCCCTGCTTTATATGATGGTGACATTGATTCTCTCGTTTCTCTTGCTGTCTTGATCACATTCCATTCTTTGGTAAGATTTTATTAAGAAAAGTGATATGTATGTTTGTTTTTGTAGAGTTCTTTTGCTTCTTAGATTTGTGCTTTTTTTCCCTAATTGTTTGATTTAAGTTTTCGAAAGTGGGTTTTTAAGGATGGTAGTATTTTTTTTCTTTTTTAATTTTAAGTTCAGAGAATTTAGATGGAGCTAAAAGGGAGTCTCTTGAGAAACTTGGGAGAGAGAACAAAAAAAAAATTCAGCTTAAAATAGTGTAAAAACAGCAATTTGTTCGTTATAGCTGTTGCTTATGTGAGTATTTTGTCTGAATTTTGCAGCTAGTGATGCTATTATGGAGCTACTTCTCTGTTGTTTTAACTGATCCTGGTAGTGTGCCTCCTAGTTGGAGGCCTGCTATTGATGAGGAAAGAGGGGAGGCCGATCCATTGAATGGGTCGGAATGTAGTGGAGTGCAGTCTGACCAATTAAATCAAAGAATCCGGTATTGCAGGAAGTGCAACCAGCTGAAACCACCTCGTTGCCATCATTGTTCTGTCTGTGAGCTTCTATGCTATGATTTCTTCTGTAGCATTCTTTAGCTTTAGTTAGTTTTTCCACTAAAGAAGATGATTTGGCGTTCTGTTTCCTTTCAGGTGGGAGGTGTGTGCTAAAGATGGACCATCATTGTGTATGGGTTGTAAATTGTGTTGGGGCCTTAAATTATAAGTATTTCCTTCTATTTTTGGTTAGTTGGCTTTACTGCCTCACCCCGCAGAAGTTTCCTATTTCAGAATTCTTGTTAACTTAAACAATGTGATTTGCTTCTTTCTATGCCTTTTGGCAAAATGTTGGTTTTTTTAACTGATTGTTGATGTATCCCTTGGGTTATAAGGGAGCTGTTTATTGTAATGAAGATAGGCTCTTGTTTTGTTTAAATGGTAAGCATAAATGTGGTTTGATGTTCTGTTTCATGTCCCAATGGGTAGCAGAGGGAGTTATCTATGGTTCCATGTTTTCATCCAGGGCTCATCATAAGAAGCTGAAAATATGTTGTCTTACCACATCATATTGTCTAACATATAGGAAGTTTGGGACTTAACTAGTTGTCTAAATATCCTCCTGATGTCTTGAGTTTTGACAAAGTTTGAACTGCCTGCCTGTATATATATTAGCACACAATCTATGCTTATTTAGTGACAAATTTTGTGATCATACCAGCAACGTGCTCCTTTCCTGTATAGCTTTATACTTGGATGATATAGCCTAGGCTGTTTGACAATTCGCCAATTTTTGGTTTAGAGTTTGGTTTAACCTGGCCAAAATTTTATGTGGACTGCCAAACACCAGCAGCATTAATCTCAGCGTCTACCTTTTGAACCTGATGACTCAGAGGTCATTATTTATGAGTGTGTTGTTTTCATTTTTCACTTCTTCTTACTTTCTTTCTCTTTTTTTCATTTGTAATCCAAAAGTGAAGAAATTGTCTTGATTTTAAAACATTGTTCACCTTTTAAAGCTTTGATAAATATATAATCGGATAGAAATGCTTGCAATAAGAAATAGTTTGTTCCTTTTTATTTGTGAGGTTGTACCAAATTGTCGGTAGTCTGACTTAGAATATCCTAATTAATTGCAATCTTAAATTTTTTATGCAGTTCTATACATTTCTTGAGACAAGTCTTGTAACTTTATCTCTTCTACCACACTTTATAGCATTCTTTAGTGATGGAGAAATTCCTGGCACTCCAGGCACTCTTGCAACCACATTTCTTGCCTTTGGTAGGTTCTACTGAGCTTAGCTTTCTAGCCTACTTAATGGTGAAGTCTGCAGTAGTCTAAAACTATTATTATTGTTTTACAGTCTTAAATCTGGCATTTGCATTGAGTGTTCTGGGATTTCTGATCATGCACATATCTCTGGTATCTGCCAATACAACAACTATTGAGGTATTTTTTTTTCCACCTAAGTTTGTGTATTTAGACCAGATGTCAATTTGTCAGCTTTTGCATTTTTGTTCTGTGGCATTCGGCGAGTCTCTTTGCCTGCTTTGTGGATATGGTATAAGAAACCATGGTGACTCTTTGTAGTTTCAATGTCTAATAAAAAGCTTTCCATGCTTTGTGGACGTGGTATAAGAAACTATGATGACTCTGTTTGCAGGGTCAATGTCTAATAAAAATTGGTAGACAAGTAGGTATTTGTGAAATAGTTTAACTACTGCACTGGAGGGTCTTCATATCACATCATTGTGTTGCATTGCCCCATGCTTGTGAATGTTCACAGCTCTGGTCTTTGGTACTCAATTTCCTTGGTTTTGTGTGGATCTCCTGATACACAATAATTGAAAGCATGTTTAGAATTGCAGCCATTTCTGTTAAAGATCTGCTGATTGAGCTGCTATTGTCTTGTTTTCAGGCATATGAGAAGAAGACCACCCCAAAATGGCGCTATGACCTTGGTCGAAAGAAGAATTTTGAGCAGGCTAGTACTTTCTACAAATTATTTTTGATGTTTGTTTCTTTTCTTTCGTGCCTGAATGAAAGCTAAGAAAGAGTAAAAATTAATGCTGTCACTGCTTTAATGAACTTGTGATGTTATTTCCTTTTGAATTATTTCTTGGCAGATTATGTGTGAAAGGTGTGAGAATCCTCATGGCAGGATGGCTATAAAATACAATACTCGTTTCATACTCAACAATCTCACTACATTGTCAAAGTGCAATATCATAGCACTCTTTCACTGTAAATCAGAAAAACATCATGTTAGCATGCCCATGTTATGTAGCCATGATAAATGCCTATTAGCTTTAAGGAATGTGTTCAAGGTCTGCAGTTATCTTAGGAAATTGTTCCTAGCATGCTTGATATTTACCTCTTTTAACGTGCATATTGTCAAGCTGTGTTGAAATGGCAATCATCAGGCCTAATAAATTGTTGAAGTGGGATGTCAGGTTGTTATAATCATCTCCTCTGCTGAATATTCTCGAATGTGTTGTGCTTTTGTTTCAGGTGTTTGGAGCAGATAAGCGATACTGGTTCATTCCAGCTTATTCAGATGAAGATACAAGGCGGATGCCTGCACTTCAGGGTCTTGAATATCCATCGAAACCTGATTTTGATTCCCAAGAATTCTAGGCAGCAGTTGTGCATCCATGAACTAGGGTTTTTTTTTTTCCTGTACAATAGATGTTCGATTGCAAATTAACCAGTATACAACTTGCAGCTGCTAATTCGCCCCTAACCATTCATTCCCACGGACATATTGTAGAAATAACCAGAGAGAGGGGAGGGGGGGGGGGGGGACAGGGAGCATTGCATTGAGAAGCTGATCAGGTGAATCAATACCTAGGTTGCTTGAATAGTGGGGATGGCATGAAAGGCTGATGTTTTATATATTGTTCTGACTATCAGGAGCTTGAGAATTGTAAGATAAGGAATGTGGATTCTTTAGCACGTGGTGCGTTGCTGATGTTTTTGCAAGTTTTGTTGTACCATTTGAATGGAAATATAGAAAACTAGTCTGGTTTGCATTGCCGGATCTTTCCATGCTTGTTTTAAATGGAAAATATACTTCAACGCTGTGCTTGTGTGCCATGAGTCATAAACTAGGCCTTGTTAAAGGAGGATCAATGATTTATCATCTTACTGGCTTGTGTGAAATATGTGTAGTCTTCCCAGTCAAATTTGTAGTGTGAGAGCCGTTGGTGATTCCATTCGCAATAATGTTTTCCTTATTTATTATTTGTTTGACAGAGAGTGTCTAACCCGAGTCTTTTCTAGAGTGTCCTTTGACTTGTAAAATCATCAGCATGAAAATGTTTGTTCTTGCTTCTCTTTTGTTACAAGTTCGCTAAAAATTTTTCTGATCGTGAAGAAGAAAGAAAAAGAAGACAATAACCAACATAGTGAAATAAATAAATAAATAAAACAAAAATTGTTCTCTGAAGACGTGCTTCAAAGGATTGAAGTAACAACTTGGTAACAAAGATTTGGCATTAAATTTTGTAACAGAGAGTGTAAATAACAGCCTGTTCCTGATGTGATAACTTTGGATTTTAAAAATTTCTAAGATATCTAAAAATCGTCTTGAAGAAATTTAGTTCTGATGAATACATATTGATCCGAGAACATCATAACTATTAAAAAAAGATTCCGTAGTATAACAGAAATGAAAAGGAAAGAAGGAATAAAAGGGATCGAAAAAGAAAAAAGCCAAAAAAAAAATCGAAGCGGCCGGGAAATGCAATTCAAAATTCAGACAAATGGGCCGAACATTGGAAGAAGACAGTAAGTACGTGTCTAAGTACGTGTCGTGTTCTTTTTTGAACTACACGTGTCCAGTTCTCGGTAGTTATAATTTCTCACCGCGAAAACAGAGGACTGGGCCTTTTAGGTTCCCTCTCTCCTCTCCTTCTCTGCTTAAAAGAGTAATTAGAGTTATTTTTTTAAAAATATATTAAATTAAAATTTTTAAAATTTATTTTTATTAAAATATCTAAAAACAAAAAAAAATCAAATTTTTGATAAATGTGCAGCCAGCCACGTTGGTCCAAAAATCTCAATCGCTTCATTTTCCAGTTACCTCTGTCTCTCTCTTCCACTTTCCTTCAATTTCCCTCCTGCCAAACATAGTAACATGTCCTCGCACTGGTCAGTGAAATTATAGCAATGATTAAGCTGAAAACAGTTTTTCTTTTGGCTTTCAGTTTTCAGTTTGTTATTTTGATGATGTATTTATGTGATCAGATCATTAGAAGTTCCATTGTTTATCCGTTTTATGCTACAAGATAGAGTATGAAAGGCTCTTATAATTGTCTTCCCCAGAAAGTCGTTTCTTCCCTGTTTTTTCAAGCCTTTGTACATTACTTTAGTAATGTTGTGAAGGCATTTTACGTTACATTATCCAAATCCTTCTCTTCCTATCTTTTCATCCCAAACAAATATATATAAAAAATGGTTTTCTTTAAGTGAATTTGAAAGTGCTAAATGATTATTGACATTTCTTGGGAGTTGCTATATTGGCAATAGCATTGAGGACGTATTTGGCATAAGAGGTTTGATGGTTTGTGGTTTGATTGATTAATTCTTTTTCCTTTTAAAATTGGATCATCAAGAGCTTATTAAAATTTAAATTTTGTTGTTATTTATCTCTTACAAGAAAAGGTTTTGAACTTCATTTGCCGTACTTAAGAAAAGAATTGTAAGAATCTTGTCTTCTTGTGCCCCTTGTTTCATTGGTAGAAATTGTAGTGTTCTCTGAGTAATTATGTTAATGCTCTTGTTCCAGCAGTAACATTCAATCGGCTTTTCTGAATTCATTTACTGTTTAGCGGAGTTGTGCAGTTCATGGACCCTTTTCTTTTATGCTTGGTTTTGATGACCATCAAACCATGAATCCATTTTTTGTTTTCCAGTGTTTAGGAGGATAGACCATAAAAAATGCAGAGGGAAAGGCAAGGTAGAAATGATTTCTTTCCTATGGGTGATCCTTTTGGCAATTTCCGGGGCTTTGGTTTGATGCCGAGCCTATTTGGAGGGAGGGATCCATTTGATGACTCGCTCTTCACTCTCCCTTTTGGTAGCATGTTTGAGTCTAGCAGGTATGATCCTCCAGTTCTACTAGGAGGGACGTATTGCAGACCGATAGAGCGAAGGCGTTAGTAATAGAAGAATTAGCGTCTGATGATGAGGGTGAAAAAGAAGATGTGCAAACTGGGGATGAGAAGAGTGACCATCAAAACAACATTGGTTCAAGCAAAGAGCCATCAGTTGAGCATCCTGATGGTAAAATAAAAATTATTATTGGTTTATATCTGCTTTGTGCTAGTGAATTATTGTTCATGTGTATCCATGATTGCAACTGTGGTTTGTCTCTTAGAGAGGGAAAACAAGAGTGTGAATTATAGGAGTGATCATAACAGAACTGAAGGAACAAAGCCACAAATCCGCAGTTCCATTTTTCAGACTTTCAAAGCCACATACGGAGGTATGTATGGAGCATATTATACTTCCACTAGGACCAGAAGGACAGGCGGTGATGGAGTAAGTAAATTGTTCCTGGTCATGTGGATTTTTTAACCAATGCCTTCTGTTTTAATTTACGATTCTGTACCAGGTGGTGATTGAGCAGAATTTCTAATTCTTCAATAAACACCTCCCTTAGTTGCTTGCATGCAAATAATTAATGGCACACATGTATATATTATGTGGTTGTCGCTCACACCAGCAACACATGAAACATACTATAATTCATTTCGGTACCAGAACACTTAAAGCAAAACAAAGAAAATATGGCTAGTTGGTCAGATGAAAATGCCACCACAGCTTATCTCCCTGCCCTGAAAATGGTAAGCAATAGCATCTTATATATCAAATCTCCTACAAAATTCTCAAGTTTTGTGAGAAGAATGTTTTGCGTGCTGTTTTCTTTTTTTCTGATTTTGGGTGCTTTATTTTATAGGGAAAAGGAGATAAGGAGCTTGATGTAGCTGAGTTCATATCAGCCCTGACTGCTGGGAAAAATGCAGTGATAGGATACGCTAGCATTGATGAATCCACCATACTGTCATTAGTAGCAGCTGCACATCAAACTGGCGGCAATGTGATCTGTATTTTACCAACAAAACCCAATTTTTGTGCATCAAGAAATGCTCCAGGACCTTATGCAGATTGTGTTAAGTTTGTCATAGGAGATGCCAAGACCCTATCATCAAAGGACTACAGACGGGCAGATTTTATACTTGTAGATTGCGATCTTCATGATTGCAAGGAGGTGCTTAGAGCTGCAGAGGACTGTTCCTTCTTTTATGATTAGAAAGACAGCTTCAAAACTAATAAAATGGATGTTAGTTGATTTGATGTAAAGACCACATTGCATGTAACCAGCATCTGACTTCATGTTCTTGAAGAAGTTGGATGTTCTCAACGAGTTATTTGTGTTTTCCCGAAATTCCATATAAAAAAGAATTGCTTTATTTTAAATTTTGTTCACAGAATAAATGAACAGGATAAACCATTTCACTTTGTCTAAAACCAAGTATAATCTATAGAGAATCATAGAATGGAGCAGAGTGTCTGATTCATTAGTTAGGATAACAGAAGGCCTAATGATTCTCTTCTTTCAATTTGAAATACGAGGATTCCTCACAATGCTTTTGCACAAATTCCGAAAGTATGCTGATCTTAAAATGTCTTTTCTATAATGGCTATACGACTGCTTAATTTCCTGGAATATATTTTATGATACTTCATTTAGCCAATCAATTGCAATTGCGAGGTCCGTCCTTTTCCTACAGGACTAAACTAGAAAGTGTTTTGAGTTCGCCAGCAGTAGGACTATCTGAAGAAGTACTTGCTATGGCATACCATACCCATGAGCCTAATGACTACCTGTAAGCCAATGGGATCATTCAATGGATGAAGCAAGATGTTGATTTCTCTTTTCATCGAAAGAACCGCCGAGTAGCTCGAGCAGCTTAAAAGCTGAAAAACAGAGGGCCCTTTTAGCTTTTTTAAAAGTCTGGGAAACCAGAAAGCGTTCCCAAAGATGTACTTTCGGTGTCAAGAAAAGATCCTGCTAAACCAGAATCAGGGGATCCGCTCAACGGAAATTTCTATTTGAGGTACCGTGCCCGATTCTAATAAATAGAAGACCCGAAGGCTCTTGCCTTGTGACCTCCGAGCCAAGAATGAAGAAAGAGGGTCTATGTTAATAGAGCTAGAGGAGGTATCTAGGAGAAGCGCCATTCCCATACCATTAACAAAGTTCATTGTCTGAGAGGAAATCGGCGGGCTATACAGTAACGGATTACGGAATGCATTAGGGGGCGTGGACCAACCATACATCTACCCGTTGCTTAGGTCATTCACTCAAGGCCACCAGCTTTGGTAGGAGAGAGAAGTAGAAATTCAATCTAGATACGAATTGAGACGAAAGCTTTACAAGCCCATTCATTTAAGAAGGAAAGCGAGAAGTTAGTCGAGCACAACCTTCCAATTACGCAAGGGGAAAGCCCCGTGAGCAGCCACCAAGAAGAATGGAACCGTTGGTCTAGGGATCTTCACTATTGAGCTTTTAGCTCGAGTTTAGTTTCACAATCCAGATGCGAGGGATCTATTATTCAAGAAATCTCGCCTTTGATAATTATACTAGTTCCATCCTTGTGCTCGGCGGAGGCAAGCTAGATAGAAAGAAAAGAAAGAGCAGGCCTTACCCTTTAGCGAGCCCCTAGGCGAAGGAAACAAAGAGGCTGGATAGCCGACTGATCTTCGGGAGGGGAATCCATCTTCTTTCTTCAGATCATGATACAAAACAAAGAGGCTAAAGTAACTAGAGAAAAAAGACCCAACAAAAAAGCTTAAGAGAAGTTAAAACCAATGAAAAAAAAGTTTTTCAAGATATTAGACCGAAATTTCTTGGTTTCTACTATACATCAAGCTCGAGCGCCTGTGAGTCTAACAAGATGTCAAACTCAACCCCTTTAGACTTAACGACGTGCCAGGCTCAAGCATCTGTGAGTCTAACAAGATATCAAACCCCGTAACTTTCGGTCTGGGATTACTTCAAATCCAAGCGGATCATCATTCCTCTACACCCTAGTCGTGCAAAACAATCATCTAAAAGTCGTTCATACGTTAATCAATATTAATGTTGATTATAAAGGTTGATCTTATTGACATTAATATTATATACAGAATAACATAGAGTCGCTTTCTATAGACACGCGATACTCCCATCAACATTAATATAGTATAAAATGACACTGACATCAACATTAATATTGATGTAAAAGTCTCTCTCCTTACTTGATTGTAAAAGAAATAAAGACTTATGACCCCTGAACTCAAATAAAAGAAAGAAAGTTAAGGTATAAAAGTTATAAATATTAACTGAATAGCTCAAGTAAAAGGTTCACAAGCTTCACTCTATTACAATATATTCTCAGCATTTGTCATATATAATCTAAAAATAAATATTTTTTTTAATTTAATACTCATTTACTACAACTTCTTATTAAAAAGTTATTGAATTAATTATAAAAAAACCCTAAATTAATCACACCAAAAAAAACTTAGTTGCAAAAACTAATATAACCACCCTCATGCACCCTTAGTTATAGAAAATTGAAGATTAACATAAACATATAATCATTCATTATTCAAGTACTCAAAAACTCAAGTTTCTTAACATTCTGTATTCCAAGCATTATCAATTATGAACATGACATCAAGGAAAAAAATAAAGAAAATTTTTAATTAAATTAAATGAGTGATGTCAGGAGAGGCATATTTTCCATCGAAAAAAGCTCTAAGACATTATAATTAAATTAAGTACAACTATATTTTGTTTTAGTACATACATACTCATTTACTCTGTAGACTCTCGTCACTACCTTTGTGTTTCCCGTAATTACATAAAGATTTTATTCACGAAATACATGTTCCTCACCTGATTTTCGATCGATATGCTTAATCCAACGGCTAGGACCACCTTTTGAACGCTCATTCCCACCATTACTCCCTATATGAGCCATATCCAATCCTTGCCCAACAGGCAAATACGCAGTTTTAACAACACGTGTCCCTCTCTCAAGCACCCCATGCCATTTAAACCCAGAAACAGACTGTTGAAAGGCATTCTTGCACGCCAACACGGCACCTTTATGGCTCAACTTGGCAAACCTTAAGACCCTAACAAAATCCCTCCGCCTACAATCCGCCACCAGAAAATCCACCCCCACAAGCCCTGCCATCACCTCTTCTGCTTCTCCTACCAGCACCTCTGTCTCCCTCATGCCGGCGCCATGCATGGCCTTTACATACTCCGATCTTGACCCTTCATCTGGGACCACACACACATGTCTTCCACACGTATGCTTAGCCGCCACGGCTAGGCCGATGCTCGTCGCTATCGGGCCAGCCTTGGACCAGGATTCAACTATAAGCTTTGCGTTCCAACCGGCAGCCATGGCCGAGAGAAGTTCTGCTACACTCGATTCCTTAAAACCCTCACACTGCAATAAAAGTAAAAAAAAAAAAAAAAATTAAATTACAAATGAAATTGATAGAGAATAGACATAAAAGATGGAGTTGTGCGTTTAAGGTCGGGATTTTCTTACTGTTTTGACAGTACAAACATAAGCTTTCAAAGCTGTATCTGGGGTCCAAACCAGCTTCATAATCTCTAATTTACTCTGATCTCCTAGTATTTCTTTCAGCTTCTCTCCTCTACGTTTGGTGTTCTTTCTGCGGGGTGCTGAGAATTGAGACTGGGTTTTTGGTGGAGGCGTTGGGTCTTAAAAGGGTATGAGAAATATCTACAAACCGCGTTGGATGTTAACCCCAAAAAAATATATAGGGTTACATATAATCCAAGAATATAATAAAACCTCCACTTTTGGCAATTGCTTAAATATTAATCAGCAATTTAGCTGAAATAAATAATAATAATAATAATTATCTTGCATGCTTGTAATTAATTAGGATCACTGCGAGCTTCAGACAGTTGTTGAAACTAGTGGGATCAGTAATTTTTCTTCTTATTTATTTTTTTTCTTGCTGATTAAGCAACGAAATGGATATAATTGCCAGCGGTGCATGTTAAAGTCATCCTCACAGAATATAGCCACTTGTGACAAGCTAACCTCGCCACGAAATAAAGAGGCGAAGTTCTTAATTTTTTTTCCCTTCAACATGGTACTCAAGAAGAGATCGGCAAACAGATAATTGATGAAGTTATAAATTTATTTTTTAAAAATTATTAGTTAAGATTACATAAAATTTAATAGCAATCAGATAATTAATCAAGTTTTAAATTTATTTTTAAAAAATTATTTATTCAGGTTTTATAAATTTCAAGAGTGCTAGAAATTTATAATGGCTATTAATTTTAGAGCTCATAAAATCAGTCGTCTAGATAAATAAAAGATAATCCAGAGATCCATATTAATCTAAAAAAATTATATAAAATCTTCTTACATAATAAATATTATTCGAAGGGAGCATAAAATAAGAAGATAGAAATGTATCTAGTCTAAAGAATGGCTATATATATATATATATATATATATATATATATAAAATAAAAAATACCTAAAAGTAAGATATTGTGGATTGATAAATAATAGCATACAAATAACTTGATTGAAACTGATTGATAGGTTGTAGTTTTACTTTTTCTCTCCTCTAGAATTAATCTTCTAGTTAATTATTTGAACTCAAGTTAATTTCTGAACTTATTAAGAGTCACAGCTAAATCAGAGGCTTACATTTGTTATTTTGGCAATCTATTAATGTTATTGTCGGATTTAATCTTTGTCACATTAATTTTTTTCTATCTCATTTTCACAATATCTTTACTCTTTTCCTAGAAAATTAACGCTATCGAGGGAAGGAAGAGGTCGTTAGCACTTAGCAGAAAAAATATTCTAATTTTCATTTTTATTTTAAGCTATCGAAGCAACTTTAATTTCAGTTTCTTGTTAGCATTTAATTTCTGTTTATTTTACAAATCAAACTGCAAAAAAGATAAACTATCCAAATAGCACTTATTGTGTGATGGGATACCAAAAAAGTTTTAAATTCAAAAAAACAATTTGCTAAAAATTATTATTTTTGAATCGTTTTGATGTGATGATCTAAAAAATAATTTTTAAAAAATAAACAAAATTATTTTAATATAACTACTACTAAAATCTCAAACATTCCCTAAATAATACCAAGAAAAAAAGCTAGCATATTAAATGATACCAAAACAAAGAAAAAGGGAAAATAAAGAAGAAAGTAAACAATGTGGCTTACCTACTATGGATGGTACTGTGAAGCTTCTTGCATGTCATTGTGAAATTTAATAGTATTATGGACTTTAATAGGAGACCAAGTTTGGCCCTTGTATTTCATCTTTGGTCGTCCCTTAAGATGTGGCAAAGCTTCATCCATGTTTTTCTTTTCCTTCGCTGTCATTTCTTTTTTGTGTGAAGAATAGAACATGACAGCAGAGGAGGTCAGAGGAAGCTATGGGGATTTATTTACTTGTTAACAAATATCGAATAGAAGAGATTGGGAGGGGGTTTTTTGGAACAGATCTTGGGCTGGAGAGTGACATATTCGAAAGAGATTCTGATATATTTTGGTTAATGATTTTTTTTTCATTCTTTTAAGGATATCAACAGTGCTTTGCTGCCAATAAGATAATAGATTGAAGTGGCTATGCAAGGTCAGGTCATTTTGTGTCACTGGTGTTTGATTCCTGGAATAGAGGAAGAGCACCCCAAGGATTTGAGGGCGAAGAAAAATGCATGAAGGGGTTTCCCAATTCTCATGCGCTACAACATGCATGGAGTAACATAAACCCGCAAGAACTTTGAATGCAACTAAAACAAACTTAGCCTGCTTATTAAGAAAACAGAATACTCACTTGTTACATGACTAAATTCATTTCAGACAACCCCCTAGGATATTACAATTGGCTCGAAGGTAGGTCACAGATACGACGTTCACGGGAACTTGAGTCCTCAAGACAACACAGCGCAGTTAGATATTAGTAAAAGGAGTTTCGACATCAGCTAGTGGTTAGTGACGCATCTACAACTTCCCTCTTCTTGTCCGAAAATTGAGACAAAAAGACCATAATTTCAAATAAATTAAGCAGCGACAATAGATTCGCTTAGTTCTAGCATCACAGTTTCCGCGGTTGGCCTGTGAATAGGAGATTCATTAGTGCAACGAAGGGCTATTCTTCCAAGCTTGTCTGCCTCTGATTCTGAGAAGTTTCCTCCAAGATTTGCATCAATAAAATCTTCATACCTGCATGACTCAGCTGCGTGGAGAGTCAACTGGGTGATGTTACGTTTTCCACTGAGGATTTGAAGTACAATCATGCCAAATGCATAAACATCACTCTTTTCTGTGAAACGGCCAGTGGTTGTGTATTCAGGAGCCAAATATCCCATGGCAGCACTGGCTTTGAGCATGGAGAAGACAATGTCATCCGCAAGGAGTTTGTGCAGGCCTGAATCTGAGATCAAGGGATTATACGGTCTGTTGATGAACACTTTCTCAGCCGATATATTCTGATGAACTAGAGCATGTTTATTTCCTTTACTTCCATGCAAGTACGCAATACCTGGATAGGAAGGAACAAAACTTCAGTATAGGCCAAAGGAGTTAACATATTATGTGCTCAATACTGCACAGGTATTTTGCAACTTCATGCAAAAATCATTTGTAATGGCCATTAGAATGATCATTAACTGGATCTAGATGACAATAAAATAACAGTAATTCCAGCTTCAACAAATGCATGTCTCAACAAGGTTTGCAGTCTATCTCAATGGATCACAGCCTCCATCATCTATGTCAATCATATGGTTAATTCAGCCTTTGCCTAGATTGCCTCCAAAATCCAAACCCGCATAAAACCCTCATATACAGTAGCATACTTGAAAAGACATTAGTAATGGCCATTTCTAAAACTTTAGCAGGAAGTCAAGCTAACATCAAGATAAAATGAAGGAAACAGTGAGAAAACAAAACAATTACGGCAACTTCTGCAAGCAAGAAGATACACTTGCCTGTAGCAATGCCATTTATGATAGAAATTCTAACTGGCCATTCAAGAACCTTCCCACTGCCATCCTTTACATCAAGATACTGCACCAAATTTCCATTGGGAACAAAATCATAGATGAGGAAACACTCCCCTCTTCCTTTTGAGCAGCAGAAACCTCTCAATCTCACCAGATTTTCATGTTTCAACGAGGTCAATATCTTCAACCCCTTCAAAAAATCAGCTTCATCAGACTTGCAACTTGTTTTGGTGATGCACTTTATAGCAACAACTGACCCATCTCTCAGGATCCCTTTGTAGGTAGCTGAGAAATTACTCTTCCCCAACAAATTCACCTCCGAGAAGCACTGAGTTGCACGCTCCACCTCTTCCAAATTAAACATGAAGCTCTCAAGAACTTCTTGAGAAAACCCACTTTTGCTTCGATCAATGGCCAAGGGGTCCCACCCATTGGAATATTCTAGGCTAATAAGCGGGGAGGCACTCTTCCTGTAAACCTCCTTCGCCTGGTCAGTGCTAAGACGGCTATCCAAAGTGTCAGAAGCACTTCCAATTTTCTGTTTATGGCGACGGTACCATGAGAACATCAGAAACCCGGAGACAGACATTGCAATGAAAACTCCAATCACCCCGAATATGATACCATATCTTGGGGTTTTTGTCAGATGTGAACAGTCACTTTTACTGCAATTAGAAGGGTTTGCAGACTCTGGGATGTCCTTTGGCAAAGCAACATTAGGTTTGGAAGGTTCAGGTTTATTAGGATCAGAAGTCACACATGTTTCAAGGTTAGAAAACCCAACGCCACATAAGTCAGGGTTGTTTCCATATTGAAATCCAGTAGTTAGCCTCTTCAAAGCTTCATTTTCAGCCACAAAAACAGAAAAGAAAAGAAAAAAACAAGTCAAATCAGAAGTCAGTTCCACCCTTACTTTCCTTTGACATCAACAAGCAAGTAATAGAAAGCATACATTAGGATATGCTATAGTTGAAGAAACCATTTTACCTGGAGGTACATTCCCGGAGAGACTATTGTTACGAATGTCTAGATTTTTTAGCAGAGGAGCTCTAGCTAATTTTACAGGTATCGGACCAAAAAGGCCATTAAAGCTCAAAACCAACGTTGACAAGAACTCCAAATCCCCCAAGCTCGCAGGAATTGCACCAGTTAGTCGATTATTTTGCAGAGCAAGGACACTGAGCTTCTCCAGAGATCCCAGTTGCGTTGGTATACTCCCAGCCAACTTATTGTAGCAAAGCTGCAAAACTGTACGCGGAGAGCAAAATTAATACTCAGTTGCAAAAGATCCCCCATTTGGTAGCAGTAGCGTCCTTGAAATTCCATAAGGTAGCTTATGATAAGATGTGCTAAAGCAAAATAAGCAATAAATCAAGAAACAAACTTAAAGTTCTCTACAAGCTATAACTGTAGAGCGGGAGATATCAATTGTTGGAGCAAAGATTCCAGGTTCAGGGGTGCACTGTTTCAAAAACACTGACCCCGCCATAAGCCACAGCAATGAATCTTTAGAAAGGAAAGAAGCAATAACTTCTGACCATCTAAATAATAATGGAAGTAATCATTTACATATAAATGGAAGGGGAACTTCTTCTATTTTTTGGCTCTTTGCTTTCTGTTATTGATCAAGGAGGACATTGAAGTGTTGTTGAATTCAAAAAATAAACATCCCAAAATCAGATATCAATACCAAACCTTTGTTCCCTTTTAATTAAGAATGTAAGAAAATCTATATGCCCAAAAATGGAAACCCAATGCAAGCAAGCTGTATATTTCAGAGAGAAAGAGCAGCCAAGATGTTAGCTACCAAGGAAGTAAATTCAATCTTTGAAATGCTGAGATAAAAATAACCTAGAAAACAATTAAATTATGGGAAAAAAAAAGAGAAATGAAAATGGATTGATTATACTACAAGATTGAAACTTTTCACACAACAAATATTCCCAGTATATTTCCATTAATATATATAATAATTTGCAACGTTAAAAGAAAAAAAGATTTTAACTTTATAACTTACCTTGAAGATTAGACATGTTACCAATCTGGGGTGGAATCTCTCCAGACAAATTGTTAACATTGAGATACAAGTCACTGAGTTCACTCAACTCAGCGATCTCTTTTGGTATCACTCCATTCAATGCATTAAAATGCAAGAACAGGCCACTCAAACTCTTTAGGCCACCTAAAGCTGCTGGTATTTGGCCTGAAAGACCCTTCCCTTGGAGGGAAATGTTAGCCACGTGGCCTTGTTCATTACATGCCACACCTTCGAAGGCACCACTACACGGGTCTTTGTTGGGCTCCCATGATGTCAACAACCTGTTTTGCGGGTCTAAAGAAGCCTTGATTTGCATTAGGAGTTCAAGTTCTGTTGGTGAAGAGAGAGTTTGAGAGAGGGAGAGGGAGAGGGAGAGGAGAAGGAGATAGAAGAAGAGATGCATGTTTGGTTTGGGAGAAAGTGAGGGAAAGTGAGGGAAAGCGTGGTGATTTTGAAGTGGTGTGAAAGAGAGAGAGATTGAAGGGGTTAGAATCTTAGTTGCTGGTTGAAGTAATAAAGGTACAAGAAATCCTTCTTTTCAGTGAAATCTTTTTGCAGGTGAAGTTTATTTTTGGTAAAATATATTTTAGTCTTTCCAGTTGCAATGATGTTTCATTTATGCCCCTGTAGTTAAAAAAGACTTGTCAATATTCTACAATTTTTAGAGTTCCAACATGATCCTTAATTCCTTTTCTAGCTATAGAAGGTAAAACTCATTTTTTTAGACTAAATGAAGGTATTTTTATCTTACTTGATTGGTTTGTCTTCCACTATATATCGGTGAGATTTGTTAAGATAATAATTGTCTTTTCTTTTCTTTTTTAATTAGATTTTTACACTAGGTGGGGTAAATTTGGTCATGAGTAGTTGTTTTTAAAAGGAAACTTATATATATATATTGTAAATTAAAACATTTTTATTTTATTTTTTTTAAATGGAGTTTTTCAACAAAATTAGAACAAAAATCATGTCCTACCTTTTTTAAATTAACATTAAATAATATGATTAGCCATGAAAACATATCTCACGTGTCTATATTAATAACACATTCCTTTAGTATTTCTCGAGGTCACACGAGCTAATATAGTTAGGACTTAGAATTAGTCTATTGATATAAATTTTGTCACGAGTTGGATTAATTTTTTAAAAATATAAAAATAAATACTAAGAGTATAGAATCTTTTTGATAATGTCATTAAACCTAAACAAGCAAGTAAATCTTAAAATCCCTTAACTTGGTTCCTTACCTAGCACAAGTTTCCAATTAAATTATATAAGAATTAACTATATGTAAATTAATTGATTTCATGGGTTCAAAGACAATCTAAATGACTGGCAAAAGCATGAATCAACTTTTTTTAAAAAATTCAAATATTGAGACAATGGCATATCAGATAACCTCAATCACATGCAACTCGGTTCATGGACTTAGTTGAGTTTGATAAAAAAAAATTAAAATAATTTTTACTTAATTATATAATAAAAATTAGATGCTCGCAATTTCAAGTATCGATCATAAAATATATATTTGTTTGAGATTGTAATGACCCTAAACGAACAGGAAAAATAATTATTCATGAAGTCTATTTCTTAACCAGTTTAACATCGAACAATAAAATTAGAAAAAAAATAAAGCAGTTTTTTTTTATTATTATCAACATTAAGTAAAAGACCAAGTTATCTCTAAGATGATGATTAAACCTCTAAAGTAAAGCTTTAAAAGTTATTTTTTTAAAAGTAAAAAACACTTAGACTCAAGTTAGGTGTATTTTGTATTTATAAGCATTCTAGTAACTAAACTTTGCAACAAAAAAAAAGAAGAAAAAAGATAGTAGTCTCTTTTAATTAAAAAATAATTAATCCATAATAATTGAAATAGGAGTATGAAAGCTATTGTAGGAAAAACTTGTAAATTTATTATTTCAACCAATAGTAATTAATTCAAATTAATATGTAGTTATTTGCTTTTAAAGATAATAAGATCATTACAGTGTAGCAAAAATATGAAATATCAAAATAGATCTTAAACCAAAGTTAAATGATTATTTACTTTTAAAGGTGAAAAAATCATTTATTGTACAAAATAGATGCCCTTTAACAATTCTAAAATGAACCAAATAAAAAAATTATTTTACCCTTAAAAAATAGTTTATCGTGAGTTTTTCTATTGGTAAAATCATTAATTTACTATCACAACCCACAATAACATATATATATATATATATATATATATATATATATTCAATGTTTTTTTTTTCATATTATTTAGCTTTTCTTTTTAATTTTATTTTTGGTT
>Ga0325411_1000798_pt1 | contig 33754 bp, 29 predicted proteins | sample PopdelMetagenome_13_FD_206181 | JGI IMG/M metagenome (GOLD analysis project Ga0325411, IMG submission 206181) | Populus deltoides microbial communities from Bellville, Georgia, United States - Xylem-PdIQD-R4 | ecosystem: Host-associated > Plants > Phyllosphere > Stem > Wood/Secondary xylem...
CAAGCAACCTGGAGATAATACTGATTTACAGGAAGTGGACTTTATTGAAAAATTAGTTCATGATCAATTTGAAACTATTTCCAGTGAAATTGAGTTTAATGAATCTGAGAATTTGCAAATGATTTATTTTCAGGAAGAATCAAAGACAAGTAATTGGAGACCACAAATTGAGGAATGGCCATCACAATATATATCTCTTTGATCTTTTCATAAACTCAGTATATAGGCTGGAAACCTGTGACCCGATCTTTGAGATCATTCTCAGGTATAACAACGCTACGTACTGAGTATTATTATTATTATTACTATTACTATTATTGTTGTTGTTATTGTTGTTGTTGTTGTTGTTTTATTAATTATAATTTATACAATTAACCTCTCTGTGGTTCGACCCCGGTCTTGCCGGGTTATTTATTACTGTGACACTCCTGCACTTGGGATAAGACATCAACTCTTTGATCGTGTCAAAAGGTAAGTTTCCATCTCAACCACAACAAAATCCCAAGGGGCAATACAATGCAAATGCAAGTAGTTCTGGAAGCCAACACATGGATCAAGCCAAATCAGTCATCACTCTTCGCAATGGTAAGGTTATTGAAAAACTCATTCTCGAACCTTGTGAGAAAGATGATGAGTCAATCTCTGAGGGTAAGGAAGGGGTTGAATCTGAACATTGTAAAGAAAAGACGGATTCTTCACCAGCACTTCCATTTCCTCATGCCATGACCAAACAAAGAAAAGTCAATCACAACTCTAAAATCTTTGAAACTTTCAAACAAGGATCAATATACCTTTGCTGGATGCTATTAAACAGGTTCCTTCTTATGTTAAATTTTTGAAAAATTTGTGCACTGTGAAGAGAAAACTGAATGGGAAAAAGAAAGCCTTTTTAGCTGAACAAGTAAGTGCCATTCTTTAGAACAACAATGCTTTGAAATATAAAGACCCTGGTTGTCCTACAATTTCATGCTTTATTGGAGAACATAAAATTAAAAGAGCTTTACTTGATCTTGGGGCTAGTGTGAATTTACTTTTATATTCAGTTTTTCAAAGTCTTAATATAGGTGAGTTAAAACCAACTTCTGTAACTCTTTTACTTGCCGATAGATCTGTAAAAGTGCCTAGAGGAATAATTGAAGATGTGTTAGTACAAGTCGATAAATTCATTTATCCTGTGGATTTTATTATCTTGGATACACAACCTGTTGAAGCATGTAATTCATTTCCTGTTATTTTAGGACGTCCGTTTCTTGCAACTTCTAATGCATTGATTAATTGTAGGAATGGACTGATGAAGCTATCTTTTGGAAACATGACATTGGAGATGAATATTTTCAACATTTGCAAGCAACTTGGAGATAATAATGATTTACAAGAAGTAGATTCTATTGAAGAATTAGTTTATTGTTGTTGTTATTATTATTATTATTATTATTATTATTATTATTATTATTGTTATTGTTATTGTTATTGTTATTGTTATCTATAATTTATACAATTAACCTCCCTGTGGTTCGACCCCGATCTTGCCGGGCTATTTATTACTTCGACACTCCTACACTTGGAAAAAGACATCAATCTTTTGGTCGTGTCAAAAATCCACCTAATCAATCTTAGTTTGGACTCCTTTTTCTTCAAAAGATACCTCAAAGCTGTATGGTCAGTAAAAACAACAACTTTTGTACCAAGTAAATAGGACCTGATTTTTTCTAGTCACCACTACAAAAAGTTCCTTTTCAGTATTATGGTAATTGTATTGCGCTTCATCCAACATATGGGAATCAAATTCGATAAAATGCAAATTTTTCCCTATTATTTGCCTAAGTACAACCCCTACTGCGTAGTCACTCTCATCACATATAATCTCAAAAGGTTCATCCTAATTTGGTGGTTGCATGATAGATGCGGATGTGACATGCCTCTTAAGCTCATCATGGACATCTTTACATGCTTGATTAAATATAAAATCCATTTCTTTGGCTAATAGTTTGCATAAGGTTGTTGTAATCTTCGAGAAATCTTTGATAAAGTGTCGATGGAACTTACATGGCTAAGAAAAGAATGAACTTCCCTCACGCATGAGGGGTAAGGCAGTGATGAAATAACATCTATTTTAGCTTTATTAACCTCTAATCCACACCAAGACACAACATGCCCAAGAATTATTCCTTGTTCTACCATAAAATAACACTTTTCATAGTTCAAGACAAGGTTAGTTTCAATGCATCTTTTCAAGACTAAAGATAAATTTTCTAAACACTTATCAAAAGAATTACCATACACCATGAAATCATCCATGAAAACCTCAATTATTCTTTCAACATAGTAAAAAAAAATACTCGTGCATCTTTGAAAAGTTGTTGGTGCATTACAGAGACTAAAAGGCATTCTCCTATTGCATATGTACCAAATGGACATGTAAATGTAGTCTTTTCTTGATCTTTAAGATTAATAACAATATGATTATATCCATTATATTCATCAAGAAAGCAATAAAAAGACTTACTTGCTAGACGTTCAAGCATTTGGTCCATGAATAGTAATGGAAAGTGATCTTTGCGTGTAGAAAGATTAAGCTTTTTATAATCAACACATATTCTCTAACCACTCAAGATGCGAGTAGGAATGAGTTCATCATTTTTGTTTTTTACCAACGTGATTTCAATCTTTTTAGGCACTATATGGATTGGTATCACCCATTTATTGTCTGTGATAGGGTTAATGACTTTTGCATCTAATAGTTTCAAAATCTCAACTTTCACTACCTCCATCATAGGCAGATTCAACCTCCTTTGCATTTCTCTTGTTGGTTTCACATTTTTCTCAAATAGCATGTGATGCATACACATCGAGGGACTAATGCCCTTGATGTCGACTAAAGTCCAACCAATGACTGTTTTATGATCGCACAATAATTTCACAAGTTTTTCCTCTTGTGCAATTGTCAAACCTTTTGCTATGATAACGGGTAGTGTATTATTGTTGCCAATGAATACATACTTCAAATTATCGAGCAAAGGTTTCAATTTTAACTTTGGTACCTGTAAAATAGATGGCAAAAGTTTTTTATGTAAAAGTACTAAATCAACAAAAACATTACCATAGGGAGCGGTTTGCAAAGCTCGCAAAGCCAAGGATGATTCTTATATGTTTTGGGGAACATATATGTTCCTCCATCTCCTCTATCCTGGTAAAATTATATCCATAGCTCAAAGCCATGCTTAATTCGTCATCGCAATCAAAATAAAAAACTTGCTGCTCACATTTATCAACTTGGTCATAGCATGTGACCGAATAAATATTGTTGTATGGATATTTCATTGCATCATGAAAATTAAATTAAATTACTTCCTCTCTTACTTCTATAGATAAAGTATCCTTACCATAATCAATTTTAGTATTGACAGTTTTCAAGAATGGTTGGTCTTCCAAACAATATAGGAGTGTTGTTTGAGGAATCACGTTCCATATCAAGAATATAAAAGTCACGTGGAATAACCAAACTATTAATCTTGACTAGGACATCTTCTATCACACCAAGTGGATAAACAAAACTATGATGCGTAAGTTGTATTAGAATACTAGTTTTAATCAAAGGCTCAAGATTAATAGAATCATGAACATGTTTAAGTATAACACTAATGGATGCACCCAAATCGCATAAAGCCCTTTTAAAGATAGCATTACCAATAACATGTGGGATAGTAAATGCAGCTGGGTCTTTTTGCTTCAAAGGTAGATTCTTTTGAACAACAGTAGATACAACTTCACCTGTACTTACCATTTCATAGCCTTTTAGCTTGTAAGCTCTCTTGGTAGGACACAACTCCTTCAACAATTCGGCATATTTGGGAATTTGCTTGATAGCATCAATTAAAGGAATGTTGAGTTCCACTTTCTTGAAAACCTCTAAAATCTCTTTTACTTTGTCCTTTTTTTAGACCTAGAAGAACTTGAAGGAAAGGGGGGGATTTTCTTAAAACTAGAATTCATAGAGTTAGGACTTGCCTTTAGAGTATTGGTCGTTATTTCAATTTGTAGAGGAGTAGGGTGTTTTTTCTTTATGTTCGATTCGATTTGTATATCCTCTTTTTCCTCCATCTCAATTTGTTTCGACCCTTGCTATTCAAGTTCTTTTCCACTTCGCAGTGTGATCACACTAACATTCTCTTTTGGATTCAATGCTTGGGAGGGTAAGTTTCTATTGATTTGTGCTTCCAATTTCCCCACACTTGAAGCTACTTGCCCCATTTGCTTCTCTAAGTTGTGAATACTTGAACTTGTTTCCTATTGAAAAGACATGATATTTTGTTGCAAAGTTATTGTGTCAGAAGCTAAGTTTTTCATCATCTTACAAAGATTATCACTCAATAACCCTATAACATTGAAGTTTGTAAATATAGGGGGCTGCCTCGCTTGATAGTTCTGCTGGGGCTAAAATCTATAAGGGTGGAATTGTCGGCCTTGATTGCCTTGTTGAAGTAGGTTCCCATAACATAAGTTTAGACGATCTCTCCATCCGAGATTGTATGTGTTAGAAAAAGGATCATGGTTATGCTGGGGTTGTCCATTGAATGCTCCATCAACTACATTAGCTTGTTCAATGTAATCTTCTTGTATTGTTAGGCACATATCCAAAGCATGGCCTTGTAATAAGCATATGCTATAAACATTCACCTGTTATACATTTCTACAAGCCAAAGAATACACAAGAGAAGTAAGATCATTAACTTTATTCTCAAGGTTAGCAATACTTACCTCATTTACTCGTTTGCTTGGGAAGTCTCCACGTGTGCCAAATTATTTCGAGTTGGCTGCCATATTTGAGATCAATTGGCGTGCAGCCTCAAGTGTTTTATCTACCAATGCACCTCCACTTGCCACATCAATGATATTGCGGTCAGCAGGCATCAGTCCTCCATAGAATTATTGAAGGTATTTGATGATGAGGGCATTGAATGCATAGTTGCTCAAATCTTTCCCAATACTTGGAGAGTGTTTCCTTATGAGATTGTTGAATCCCACATTTCTTTCTTATGCCAACAACTCGAGAGGTTGGGAAATACTTTTCAAGGAAAATCTTCTTCATGCCATTCCAAGTTCCAATGAAACCGGGAAGAACGGAGAAAAGTCATGCTTTGCTGCCATTTTTAAAGAGAAGGGGAAAGCTTTCAACTTAACTTGTTCTTCATCAACTCCATGCGATTTCATGCCAATGTAAACCATGTGGAACTCCTTGAGATGAGTATGAGGGTCTTCTCTAGCAAGTCCATTAAATATTGGTAGTGGGTGTATAAACTCAAACTTGAGCTTGAAGTTGACATTGTTGTCAATAATTATTCATAATGGTTGATTCTCCATGTTGAGAGCAACGAACTCCTTGAGTGTTTATTGTCGTGCAACAACCATAGTGTTGATGCGAGCTTCCTTTCATAACCTGTGTAAAATGTTTTCTATTTTGAAATCTACGTGCACTTGTCTTTGGTTAGTAGATCATGTAAATAGTCAAGAAAACTAAAAGAGAAATCAAGCACACAAGAGATTTAAAGTAATGAGAATGAATGAAAATCCAACACTAAAACACAAAAATTATCTAAAAACCCTAGAAAACAACAGAATTTAGCCTCGATAGAGTGGGGCTAGTGGCTAAAAGCCACTAATATTTTTCACAATATTGTTTTTCTTTAGGAAAAAAAAAATATCAAGGCCTAATTCCACCAAAATTTTTGTTTTGAATAGTACCTAAACAATACCGTAACTCTATTTTGTTTTTTATTGCTTTTTTTAATGAAAAATAACAGTCACAACACAAGAATCAACTAAAATCACTTTCCCGACAACAACGCCAAAATTTATCATGATGTCGTGGTCACACAAATTAATTACCCAAGTTTAAATAAACAAAATAGTATAGAGTAAACAATGAATCAATTTCACGAGGAAGGTTTAGTTTAGATTTTTATGCTAAATGATATGAAATTGGGGGGAGGGGATGAGGTTATCTAGGTTATGTTATGGTAAACAGAATAAAACAATCAAGCTAAATTAAATAAATTAGAAAATTATCAAGAGAAAAAAAACCTTGGTCTCAAGTAATTGTCCACCTACAGAAATCAGAACTGATCATTGAAACGATATGTCAATTTATATTCTGAATATTTATCTTTTCTTCACATTAGTTACTTAATTGATATGTAGTGTAACTAACCATAACCATTAAACAACCATAGTATCCTCACTAGTAATTTAATTCAATGGCAGCTTTAAGAATTAGATTTGTTGATTAATATAAATAACATAATTGTCTGCAGTCCATGTTTGATTTGATTGAATGTTTTTTCTAATATTAATAACATAAATCCACCACAATTATTAAACTCAGTTGCTTCACAAGTTTATATCACAACTCCGGTTTTGATAGCAAACTTAGCAATAGAGTAGTTAGAATAATAACTTAGAAATCAAACTAAACAATCATAGAAAATAAGTATATGAAAACAAGCATACTCATCATATAAACTGAAAACAAAAAGTAAAATAGATCTCACAGTTCTTGAAATCTGAATGTTTTCGTGTCCTTACAACTAAGAAAAAGAACTTAGCCTTGCATGTCTATTTAGAAACTAATCAAGAGAAAAAATGAATACATGATTACATCTATAGGATGAAAAGTTGGAGTTTTTTCTTCCCTTCTGGCTGCTTTCTAATCCCTACTTCCCTAAAAATATAGTCATTTTCTAAATAGAAAATTTACATTTAAGGAATGCAATAACTATTTTCCTAAAAAAAGAAGAAATAGTCTTACATAAAATCTTCAAGCTTTGACTTTGGACTTAGAGGAGTTAAATTGCCCAAATAAAGACTTGGATGTTGGTTTGGATGCTTGGGAAGTAAATTGGATTTGTTTCTTCACAAAACCTATATGCTAGCAAAATCTATAAGTTGTATTAGAAAAGGCACATCTCTCTCATATGAGCTCTATTTCTACTAACATTTGGTAGGCTGATAGGTCTTCGAGCCAGGAATCGAATAAAATTGAGTTTGCATCAAATGAACTTTTCTAACTCAAGATATTCAAGTTGGAACGGCCAAAGGTCAACATTGGCAGAATGTGAGAGTTTTCTTTGAAAGTTGTGATTTCCATGCTCTTTCTTTTTTTTGTTTTTCTTGGAATATATGCATAGACAGGTATGGATGTTAGATTTCTAATGCCACTAGAATCACTTGATTTTGACCTTTATAGCTCAAGATCTGCACAAAACATCGATGAGAGGTCAAATCTGCTAATGTTTGACACGAGTTGGAACATAGTCTGAATTATCTCCAATTTACTTATTTTTTAATCTTACATCCTAATGTGCCTTCAAAACATAAAACAAATAATATCAAGGCATTTTATATATAAAACATAGGCAAAATACTAGGCAAATATAGGTAAAACTATCAAATAATATGGTTGCATCAAACCTTAACAAACCTCAAACCTTGCCCGTTGATAAACCTTTTAATGAAGTCGTGGAGGGTCAAATATTGGAATTCTAGAATCTAATACTAAACATATAGGAGTTGTGGAGCTTGAGAAACCATCCTTTAAGGAAAAGCTTCCTGGTACCACTAGTTAGGATATTATATGTTGTTTGATCCTAAACATATCACTATTGAATGTGGAATATGAGGGTTTTCATACAATTTGTTTTCATTGTGAAAGATATGGCTATGCTTTTGGGCGTTCCCTGATGTCACACATATTCTTACTACTATTAAGACTATTATAGAGAATCAACAAGATAAGGACCAAGACCAAATGATACGTAGTGGTCGTAGATTAGAACCCCTCAGATAAGGCCTTGGATGGTAGTGGGTGTAGAGAGAAAGCTATAGAGAAAGGAAAAGGAGAGAGAAAACTATCGGATAACCACATTATAGCCACCAATAAGTATGATTTTGGTTCTATAGATTCATATTTGATAGTAGAACTCAATAAAGATGGTTTCTAACTTCAATGATACCAAAAAAAGTAGATTGTGGCTCAACAAGTTTTTGATTTGATTCTTTTTAGTTTTAGTCAAATTAAAATGTGTTTTATGGCTTAAAATTTTATTTTAGATGGCCATTTGATGTTTTTTTTATTAAAAAAATTTAAAATTTAGTTTATTGATATCACTATCAGAAAATCTAAAAATACAAACGGAATCATCGACGATTTTTTTCTGTCAATATTTTAGGGAGATATTTACCGAAAAAAATATTTCATCGGTATATGCTTAGAGAATCCTAGTCAGAATAAAAGGAATTTTAAAAAACCAGACAGTATGATGATGTGTAATTTTTTGTGGATGATTTTACCGATGGAATTACAGTTGGATTCAAACAGAGATGGTTGTATAGTGACATGTCACTTATATCGACAGAATTGCCAATGGATTGACAGACAGAATAATTTCATCAGTAATTCTATCAGTAATAGTTAATTATATTTATTTGTAAATTGTTGAAACTTATGTCCAATTACCGATTGTTGTGATGAAATAATATTGTTTGTTTAACAGGTCAGCTTTATTGCCGAGTTGTAATTTCCGTAAATTAATGTGTACAAATTTATATGTACTTAGATAATTGATAATGAATTAAGAGAAGTATAAAAGTACTAACATGATCAAAGAGTTTGATGTCTTATACCAAGTGCAGGAGTGTCGAAGTAATAAATAACCCGGCAAGATCGGGTTCGAGCCACATGGAAGTCAACTATATAAATTATAAATAATAAGAGAAAAGTTGAAGAGAACTTTTGAGATGTGATATTAATGTAAGGATTAAACAATGATAAAATAGTTGTCAAGGTTAGAGGATCCACTAATGGTATTTCAAATAAATATAATATAAACTCTTTTTATTACTCAACTGGAAACCACACACAAAGGAGGTTCCAATCGGATGATTTGTTCTTAATAGTTCATTATAAATTATTAACATGATCATATTAGTTATCTTATTTAAGTAACAACAATACTTTTAATCATTTAACAAGTAAGGTATTAAGAATTAATAAGATAAAAATGATAAGACATGTTAATAGCAAACTTTCTTAGATGTAAGCAATGAAGTCCATATTGAGTTTATATTATACATATCCTAACACCATTAGTGAAACCTTTTCACCTTGACATATTAAACATAGCTAAACATTATGAAGAAGAGAAATATAAATAAACAAGATGAGAACATAATTATATAAGTATAGTAAAGGAAATGAAAGGCATAAACAAGATATTAATGAAGCTATAAGATGAAATAAAACTAGAACATTAAAACTACAAAGAAAGAAAGCAAGAAAGGAAATGATCTTGATCTGAAAATCAAGATGCCTAAATACATGGCAAATGCCTTCTTTTATAGGCCAAAATTCAGAACTATTGATTTGATGACTAATTATTGAATGGGTACCTCTTGACTTGGTGACAACCGTTATCTTCTTGTTTGAACAAAACGTCATTGTTAACGTCAGAATTTGAATAGATAATCTTCATGAAAGTTCTAGGCATTTGTCTCAGCTTTCCAACAAAATAAGAATTAGTGCATTTGGACATCTAGAACTCGAGATATGGGCTGAACACTGAATAGTGTCTGGGCTACAGGACAAATTTCGACTTCTCTGTTGTTGCTATAATTTGAACTTGAAAACGGTTCTTTTGAATCTTAGACTTTTCATGAAAGTTTTAGGCCTATGTCTTAGCTTTCTATCCATATAAACCAGACCTAAATCCAAGTTCTATAGCTCCAATTATGATCCAATAACCGAATGGTGTTCTAATTTGAATTCAAGCAGCATCTCTTTTCTAAGCTTAGCCTTCTCTTTGTCTTCTCAATTTCAGTAGTTAAACTCATCAATCAATCCTTTGATTTATGAGATAGGCCTGCATTTAAAATGAACATTTACCATAAATTAAAGGTATCTTATATTATCAGACTTGTTATTATAAAACATGCTCTAGTTAAGGAGTTATTGATACTTCAAGTGCAAAATGATGATATAAAACATTCATAAAAATGCACTTTTAAGTACTAATCAAGTACGTTGGATAATCTTGAGTTAAACCAATATTTTTGCAAATTTATTTACTTAACGTAGTTAATTAATACATGTTGTCATCATTATTTGATATAAGTTTGATAAATTAGTCATGGATGATCGTTCATGAATGTATCGAGATTCACCCCAAGGATTGTGGAGGATGGATTATTGTAATGGGGTTCAGGGTTTATTAATTATGTAACATCTATTCCGAGAAATATTAGTAGAGGCAGTATTAGATGTCCATGCAAGAGGTGTAAAAATAAAAATTTTCTCAATCCAAATGTTGTAACGATGCATCTTCTATACAAAGGGTTCGTGAAGGAATACCTATGTTGGCATGCACACGAAGAACCATTTGTTCCTCACGAGACCATGGTAGAAAGGATGGTTGGGTCAACTTCTAGTGCTAGCAACATGCATAGAGTTATAAATGACAACAATAATTCTTACAGGACTATGGTTATAGATGCGATGAAAATGAATCAGGGTCATATCAGTCAATGTCCAATCATAAATGAAGAACCTAATGCAGATACCGCCAAATTTTTGATATTTTGAAATATTTTGACAAACCATTATGGAATGGTTGCATAAATCACAATAAATTATCGACCGTTATATAAGTGTTTATCATCAAGTCGGATTATGGGTTGAATGAGGTCTATTATGACAAAATTATTAAATGGGTGAGAAGCATTTTTACCTGAAGGGAACAAGCTGAAAGAGAACTTTTATGTTGTTAAGTCCATGATGAAACCCTTCGGTCTAGGATACTAGAAAATTGACATGTGTCCAAACTTTTGCATGTTGTACTACCTTGAAAATGCTGAGCTGACTGAGTGTAAGACATGTGGGCATTCTCGTTATAAACCTAGAATCGGTAGGGGAAAGACTCTTATAGCACATAAAAAACTTAGATACTTCTCAGTCACACCTAGACTGTAGAGGTTATTCATGTCATCATGGATTGTTGAGCACATGACATGGCACCAATCACATGATGTGGTGGATGGAGTGATTGTGCATCCTTCCGATGGTAAAGCATGGAAACACTTTAACAGTGTGTATCCTCACTTTTCAGCTAAATCAAGGAACGTGCATCTTGGGTTATGTACAAACGGATTCATCATTTTAGATCATTTGCTGCTCCTTATTCTTGTTGGTCGATTATACTCATTGTTTACAACTTCCTACTAGGGATGTGTATGAGGCCGGAGTTCATGTTTTTATCTAAGATGATACCTGGTCCTAATAGTCCAAGCCGGAATATAGATATTTGTCTTCGATCATTGATTGATGATTTGACGCAGTTGTGGTTCCCCGGGGCTTTGACTTATGATTTATTGACGAAACAAAATTTTCTTATGAGAGCAACTTTGATGTGGACTATTAATGATTTTCCAGATTATGGAATGGTTTGTGGTTGGAGCACGCATGGAAAATTAGCATGTTCATACTGCATAGAAAACAACAAGGCATTCACGCTAACAAACGGGGGTAAAACGTCTTTTTTTTACTGCCACCGGCTAATGCAATCATATTATTTGATAGTTTCACCCATATTTAACTAGTGTTTTGCTAATTTTTTATATATAAAATGCCTTGAAATTCTTTATTTTATATTTTGAAGGCATTTTTGGATGAAAGATGCAAAAAGGAGTAAATTGGAGGTAATTAGCATATTTGACCTTCAATCGATGTTTTGTGCAAAGCAGAGCTATAGCGGTTGAAATGAAGTGATTCTAGTGGAATTAGAAAGATAACATCCATACCTTTCTGTAAATCTAAGGAAAGAAAAATAAGAAAAGGAAGAACATGGAAATCGTAGCATGCAAAGTCAAATCTTGCAATCTGCCAATGTTAACCTATGGTCATTCCAACTTGAATATCTTGAGCTATAGAAATCCATTTGATGCAAACTTAATTGATTTGGATTCCTGACTCAAAGACCTATTAACATACCAAATTTCAGCCAAAAAAGATCTCATATTCGGGAGACATGATTTTTCTAAAATGACAAATGAATTCTGCTAATAAACAGGTTTTGTGAAGAAACGAGTCCAAATTACATCCTGAAGCATCCATACCGACATCCAAGTTTTTATTTCAGCAATTTAGCTCCTGTAAGTCAAAGCTTGAAGATTTCATGCAAGGTTATTTCTTCTTTTTTAGAAGAATAGTTATTGAAGTACTTAAATGTAAATTTTCTACTTGAGGGAGGACTATTTTGTAAAATAGAGACTAGAGTTTCCTAGGGTATAAAAGGAAAGAGAGAAGGAAAAGAAGAGAAGGGAGGGAGATAGCTAGAAGAGAGGAACACAAACCCTTTTTCCCACAAACTTGAATTCATACATTCTTCTTTCTTTTTGGTTAGTTGTTCAATAGACATGTAAGACTAAACGCTTTTTCTTGGTTGCAAGGACATGGAAACCTTCGGATTTCAAGAACTGTGAGATTTATTTTACCTTTTCTTTTCAGTTTATATGATGAATATGTTTGTTCTTCTATGCTTATTTTTCCTATTATTGTTTATTTTAATTGCTAGAGTGGACTCTAAGTTATTATTGTAGACAATCTATTGCTAAGTTTGATATCAAAACCGGAGTTGTGGTATATGAACTTGTGAAGCAACTGAGTTTAATAATTGTGGTGGATCTACGTTATTAATCATAGGGAGAACATTCAATTAAATCAAATATAGACTGCGAACAATTATGTTTTCTTGATTAATCAACTTATCTAGTTCTTAAGGCTACCATTGAATTAAATTACTAGTACAGACATTGTGGTTGTTTGATGGTTAGGGTTAGTTATACGGCGGATCCGTTAACTAACCAATGTTAAGAAGAGATAAATATTTAGAATATAAATTGATGTTTCGTTTCTATGATCACTTTTGATTTCTGTAGGTGGACGTTTACTTGTGACCAATGTGTGTTCTCTTGATAATTTTCTGATTTATTTACTTTCACTTGATAGTTTTTTGTTTTCTTTTGCTTTAGCTTAGATAACTTCCAAACCCCCCCCCCAAATTTCTTATCATATAGCATAAAAATCTTGACTTGAACCTTTCTCATGGGATCGACCCTTTGTTTGCTCTATACCGTCTTGTTTATTTAAGCTAGGATAATTAATTTATGCAACCGCGACATCGCAACAAATTTTGGTGTCGTTGTCAGGGAAGTGAATTTAGTTGATTCTTGTGCTGGAATTTTTTTTTGTTGTAATTATTATTTATTTTGTTGAAAAAAAAAGAGAAACATATTTTTTGCTTGCGGCTGTACTATACAGTACGGTACAGTTACTATTCAAAGCTAATTTTTTGGTGGAATTAGGTCTCAGCCTTGTGTTTCCTGAAGGGAAATAGGACTAGTTGCTTTTGGCCACTAGCCCCCCTATCGAGGCCAAATTCCATGTTTTCTAGGATTTTTAGGCAGTTTTAGTTTTCTAGCGTAGGATTTTCGTTCAATTTACATTGTTTTCAATCTTTTGTGTGGTCAATTTCTTTTGAGTTTTCTTAATGATTTATGCATGTAACCCATTCTACTAACCTAAGACAAGTGCAAGTAGATCTCGAAATAGAAATGCTTTATGCAGGTTATGAAAAGAAGCTCACATCAACACCGTGGTTGTTACACGACAACAAACACTCAAGGAGCTTGGTGCTCCTAACATGGAAAATCAACAACTATGCATAAACATTGACAACAATGTCAACTTCAAGCTCAAGTCTGGTTTTACACACTTACTGCCAATATTTAATGGACTTGCTGGAGAAGATCCCCATACTCATCTCAAGGAGTTCCACATGGTTTGCATTTGCATGAAACCGAATGAAGTTGATGAAGAACAGGTTAAGTTGAAAGCTTTTCCCTTCTCTTTAAAAAGGGTAGCAAAAGGCGTGGTTTTTCTCTATTCTCCCAGGTTCCATTGGAACTTGAAATGCTATAAAAAAGATTTTCCTTCAGAAGTATTTCCCAACATCTCGAGTTGCCAACATAAGGAAAGAAATATGTGTGATTCAGCAATCTCATGGAGAGACACTCTTCGAGTATTGTGAAAGTTTTGAGCAACTGTACATTCAATGCCCTCATCATCAAATACCCAATCAACTGCTTATTCAATATTTCTATGAAGACTAATGCCTACTGACCGCAGTATCATTGATGTGGCAAGTGGAGGGGCATTGGTAGATAAGACACCCGAGGTTGCACGCAAATTGATCTCCAATATGGTAACCAACTCGAAACAATTTGGCACGCGTGGAGATTTCCCAAGCAAACGAGTAAATGAGGTAAGTATTTCTAACCTCGAGAATAAAGTTAATGATCTAGCTTCTCTTGTGCGTTCTTTGGCTTGTGGCAATGTATATCAGGTGAAAGTTTGTAGCATATGCTCCTTACAAAGGCATGCTTCGGATATGTGCCCAACAATGCAAGAAGATTACATTGAACAAGCTAATGCAGTTGATGGATGATTAGTACTTAAAAATGCATTTTTATCAAGGTTTTATATCATCATATTTCACTTAAAGTATCATTAAATTCCCCAACTTAAGCATGTTATATAATAACAAGTCTGATAAAATAAGATATCTTTAATTAATGGTAAATGCTCATTTTGAATGGAGGCATATCTCACAATTTAAATGATTGATTGATGTGTTTAACTATTAAAATTGAGAAGACAAAGAGAGGGCTAAGCTTAAAGAAGAGATGCTGGTTCAATTCAAACTGGAACACCATTCAGTTATTGGATCATAACTGGAGCTGTAGAACTTGGATTTAGGTCTGGTTTATATGGATGGAAAGCTAAGACATAAGCCTAACACTTTCATGGGAGTTCAAGATTCAAAATGGTCGTTTTCAAGTTCAAATTGTAGCAACAAAAGAGAATTCGGAATCTGTCCTCTAGTCCAGACACTATTCAGTGTTTTAACCCATATCTCGAGTTTTAGAAGTCCAAATGAGCTCATTCTTGTTTTGTTAAAAGGCTAAGACAAATGCCCAGAACTTTCATGAAGATTATCTGTTCAAATTCTGACGTTAGCAATGACGTTTTGTTCAGACAAAAAGATAATGGTTGTCACCAAGTCAAGAGGTGGCCACCCACTCAATAATTAGTCATCAAATCAATAGTTCCAAATTTTATCCTATAAAAGGAGACATTTTCCATACATTTACACATCTTGGTTTTCAGATCAAGATAATATTCTTGCTTTCTTTCTTTATATTTTTGTAATGTTTAAGTTTTGCTTTCATTAATCTCTTGTTTATGCTTTTCATCATAACTATGTTCTTATCTAGTTTATTTATGTTTCTCTTCTTCACAATATTTAGCTAAGTTTATTATCTCAAGGTGAAAAGGTTTCACTAATGGTGTTAGAATATGTATAATATAAACTCAACATGGTGTTCAATGTTTATATCCAAGAAAGTTTGTTATTAACATGTCTTATCTTTTTATCTTACTAATTCTTAATACCTTGCTTGTTAAATGATTAATCTAGATTTGTGTTGTACAACCCTTAGTACAACAAATACTTTGTACTTTCATAGCCTACTGTATGGTATAACCGACACGTGTGCTATGAAAGGAACTTGATTTGTTGTTAACATAAGTTAACATCATGAATTCCTAACAATATTTAAAAGTATGGTGTTACTAAAATAAGATAATTAATATGATCATGTTAAAAATTTATAATGAACTATTAAGGATAAGTCATCCTATTGGAACCTCTTTTGTGTGTGGTTTCTAGTTGATTAATAAAAAGAGTTTATACTATACTTATTTCTAATACTATTAGTGGATCCTCTAACCTTGACAATTGCTTTTATCTTTGATTAATAGTCACATCAATATCACATCTCAAAAGTTCTCTTCAACTCCTTTTCATTTGTTGTTTATAATTTTATATAGTTTACCTCCCTATGGTTCAACCCCGGTCTTGCCGGGTTATTTATTACTTCGACACTCCTTCACTTGGGATAAGACATTAATCTTTTGATCTTGTCAGTGGAGCATTCAATAGACAACCTTAGCATAAATATGATCCCTTTTCCCACACGTACAATCCCGGATAGAGAGATCATCCCAACTTACATTATAGGAACCCACCTCAACAAGACAATCAAGGCTGACAATTCCATCCCCATGGATTTCAGCCCCAACAGAATTATCAAGCAAGACAACCCCCTCCATTCATAAAATCTAATGTTATGGGGTCATCATCTAGTGATGATCTTCATGAGATGATGAAAACTTTGGCTTCTAACACTGTGACCTTGCAACAAAATATCATGTCTTTTCAACAAGAAACAAAGCCAAGTATTCACAACTTGGAGAAGCAAATGGGGCAAGTAGCTTTAAGTGTAGGGAAATTGAAAGCATAATGAATGGAAAATTGTCCTCCTAAGCATTGAATCCAAAAGAGAATGTTACTGTGATCATGCTGTGAAGTGGGAAAGAACTTAAAAAGCAAAGGTCGAAACATATTGAAATGAAGGAAGAAGAAGAGATAGAAACCGAATTGAGTACAAAGAAGAAACATCCTCCTCCTTCACAAATTGAAACCACAACCAATACTCCAAAGGTAAGTCCTCACTCAATGAATTCCAATTTTATGAAAACTCCCCCATTTCTTGTGAGTTCTTCTAGGTTTATGAAAGAGGACAAAGAAAAAGAGATTTTAAAGGTTTTCAAGAAAGTGGAACTCAATATTCCTTTGATTTATGCTATCAAACAAATTCACAAGTATGCCAAATTCTTGAAGGAGTTGTGTACTACCAAGAGAGCCTCCCAGCTTAAAGGCCACGAGATGGTAAGTATGAGAGAAGTTGTATCTGCTGTTGTTCAAAAGAACATGCCTTTAAAGCAAAAAGACTCAAGTGTGTTTACTATCCCATGTGTTATTGGTAATGTTAGTTTTAAAATAGCCTTATGCGATTTAGGTGCATCCATTAGTGTTATGCCTATACATGTTTATGATTCTCTTATTCTGGAGCCTTTGAATAAAACTAGTATTGTAATACAACTTGCGGATCGTAGTTTTGTTTATCCACTTGGTGTAATAGAAGATGTCCTAGTCAAGATTGATAGTTAGGTTATTCCATGTTATATTTATATTCTTGATATGGAATATAATTCTTATGATTTGTCAAACAACACTCCTATACTATTTGGGATACCATTCTTAAAAACTGCTAATACAAAAATTGATTGTGATAAGGATACTTTGTCTATGGAGTTAGAAGATGAAAAAATTGAATTTAATTTTCATGATGCAATGAAATATCCTTACAACAATGTTTATTCTATTACATGTTATGATCAAGTTGATAAGTGTGTGCAACAAGTTTTTAATTTTGATTGTGAGGATGGATTAAGTGTGGCTTTAAGCTATGTCTATGATTTTACTGAGATAGAAGAGATGGAGAGGCACATATGTGTTCCTCAAAACATGCAGGAATCAGCATTGGCTTTGCAAACCGTTCTCCATGGTAATGTCTTCGTTGATTTAGTACTTTCACATAAAAAGCTTGTGCCATCTATTTTACAGGCCCCCGAGTTAGAGTTGAAACATTTGCCTGATAATCTGAAGTATGTATTCATTGAAGTCAATAATACATTTCCTGTTATCATAGCAAAAGGTTTGACCAATGCGCAAGAGGAAAAACTTGTGAAGTTGATGTGCGATCACAAAACACCCATTGGATGGACTTTAGCCGACATCAAGGGCATTAGTCCCTCGATGTGTATGCATCATATACTATTGGAGGACAATGCGGAACCAACAAGGGAAATGCAAAGGAGGTTGAATCCGCCTATGACGGAGGTAGTGAAAGCTAAAATTTCAAATCAAGAAATCAAGTCCATTTTGGAGAAAGCAGTGCAACTTAACCGACGAGAGTGGAGTCTATAACTTGGTGATGCACTTTGGGCTTGTCGGACTACTTACAAATCACCTATAGGTATGTCACTTTATATGATGATTTATGAAAAAGTATGTCATCTACCGGTGGAGCTTGAACACAAAACGTTTTGGGCCATTAAACAATGTAACATGGATTATGATGCTATTGGGATTACAAGAAAGTAGCAATTGCAAGAGTTGGAAGAAATTTGAAATGATGCTTATGAAAATGCAAGGATTTATGAAGAAAAGACCAAGAGTCTTCATGATCAAATGCTTACAAGAAAGGAGTTTCATGTTGGAGACAAAGTCCTTCTTTATCATTCGCATTTGAAACTTTTTCCTGGAAAGTTGCGCTCTCATTGGATTGGATCCTTTGTTATTTCTAATATTTTTCCTTATGGTGCAATTGAAATTACAAATTTAGAAACAAACAAAGTGCTCAAGGTCAATGGGCATCGCATGAAACCTTTCTATGAAGATTGGATAACAGAACTCACCGCTTTTATGGAGTTAACTAAACCAATCTATCAAGCATGAGCATGCGATGTGTCGAGCCAATGACATAAAACAAAAGTGCTTACTAGGAGGCAACCCATCACAAAAAGAAAAAAAATCAGATTTGCTTTCTTTTTCCCTTATCTTTTATTTTTCACATTTTACTTTATTTTTGTCATTCTCTTATATTCCTTTTCTTTTATTTCAACATTTAGGACAATTTTGTGTTTTAAGTGTGGGGGTATTAAGAGAATTTTGGTTTTCTTTGTTGTTTTTCAAAACAAATATCTATGTTTGATCATTTTGAACTCCCATTGGTTTACGAGAATATGAGTATTATGTATGAGAATTAGTTGAGATAAATGAAGATATAAATCGAATGAATGAGTGTGCATGCAAGTTTTAACGTTTAATTGGTGCAGGGATTAACTTTTAAAATATGTCATGTTGACTTTATAGTGTTATACCAATGCAAGCTTTTGAGCCTTCAACATTATATTCTTTGATTGCGCATTCTTTCAATGATATGTATCTCTATAACTTGCTTCATATCTTGTTGAGATTACATTCACATTACATGTGTACATGAAGATGATAAAGGCATTAGGAATTTTAACCACTTAAGCAAAAAAATCCAACCTAAAGCATATTATCCTTAGTGAGCCTATTTTGAGCTTGTTTATCTTTTCTTTGCTTTACCCATGTGTAAACCTTAACGTTTTATATGTTTTCCTTTTCCCCTGGCCAAGGATTAGTAGAGAATATACTTGTTGATATCTCATGGGATTATGGTCGAAAATTATGTGAAAAGAAAGAAAAAGTGATGCTTGATGAAAAAATGGGCAAAGTTGCCAAAGAAGAAAAAAAAAAGAAAAAGAAAAGAGAAGAGAAGAAGTGTTCCATTATGTTCATAGTTCTTAAAATTTTATGTTGATGAAGCTTGAAATAAAAAAAAAAGTTAAGTATTGGTGCTTAAAGATGGAAAATTTGTGTGTTTTAATGGAATATCTTGTTTGAAAGATCAATTTTTTGTTTTTTACAATGCTCTACTTCCTTTGGTTTTAGCCTTTTCTTTTACTTTCTTTTACCTCATCTTAATCTTAGCCCCATTACAACAAAAAATGTAAGTCCTTTTAATTCATGCATTTCTTGTAATATTTTAGTAATGGAGATGAACTTGAAAAGCAAGCTTATGGTAGAACATATTCATTGATTGAATTTGAGAGATTTAAACACAAAAGCCCTAAACACGTGAGTGTTGAAGTGTATATCAATGAGAGGACTTATTACTTTGGCATGACATAGATTCATTTAAATCCCCACGATCAATTGAGTTTTGAAGTTTGCATATAAATAAATTCATGAAAAATTGTACTCTTTATCCTTCTTGTTTATAATGCATATATTCTTAGACATTGATGGGATATTAGGAGATTAGTCATAGTGATTTAATTTTAATTTATTTTCAATTTGATCTTATCTATCCTTTCTCGAGGATGAGTAAAAGCAAAGTGTGGGGATATTTGATGCAACCATATTATTTGATAGTTTCACCCACATATAACTAGTGTTTTGCCTATATTTTATATATAAAATGCCTTGATATTCTTTGTTTTATGTTTTGAATGCACTTTTCGATGAAAGATGCAAAAAGAAGTAAATTAGAGGTAATTAGCAGATTTGACCTTCAGTCGATGTTTTGTGCAGAGCGTGAGCTCTAGAGGTTGAAATAAAGTGATTCTAGTGGCATTAGAAAGATAACATCCATACCTTTCTGGAAATCTAAGGAAAGAAAAATTAAAAAAAGGAAAAGCATGGAAATCAAAGCCTTCAAAGTCAAATCTCACAATCTGCCAATGTTGACATTTGGCCATTCCAACTTGAATATCTTGAGCTATAGAAATGCATTTGATGCAAACTCAATTGTTTTGGATTCTTGACTCAAAGCCCTATTAACATACCAAATTTCATCCAAAAAGATCTCATATTCGGGAGATATAATTTTTCTAAGATGGCATATGAATTCTGCCAACAAACATGTTTTGTGAAGAAACGAGTCCAAATTACATCCCGAAGCATCCATACCGACATCCAAGTTTTTATTTCAGAAATTTAGCTCCTCTAAGTCAAAGCTTGAAGATTTCATGCAAGGCTATTTCTTCTTTTTTAGAAGAATAGTTATTGAAGAACTTAAATGTAAATTGTCTACTTAAGGGAGGACTATTTTGTAAAATAAAGACTAGGGTTTCCTAGGGTATAAAAAGGAAAGAGATAAGGAAAAGAAGAGAAGGGAGGGGGGATGGCTAGAAGAGAGGAACACAAACCCTTTCTCCCGTAAACCCAAATTCATGCATTTTTCTTTCTTTTTGGTTAGTTGTTCAATAGACATGAAAGGCTAAACTCTTTTTCTTGGTTGCAAGGGCACGAAAACCTTTGGATTTCAAGACCTATGACATTTATTTTACCTTTCCTTTTCAATTTATATGATGAATATGTTTGTTCTCTTATGCTTATTTTTCCTATCATTATGTATTTTATTTGCTAGAGCGAACTCTAAATTATTATTGTAGACAATCTATTGCTAAGTTTGATATCAAAACTGGAGTTTTGGTATATGAACTTGTGAAGCAACTGAGTTTAATAATTGTGGTGGATCTACGTTATTAATCATAGGGAGAACATTCAATTAAATCAAATATAGACTGCGAACAATTATGTTTTCTTGATTAATCAACTTATCTAGTTCTTAAGGCTACCATTGAATTAAATTACTAGTACGAACATTGTGGTTGTTTGATGGTTAGGGTTAGTTATATGACGGATCCGTTAACTAACCAATGTTAAGAAGAGATAAATATTCAGAATATAAATTGGTGTTTCGTTTCCATGATCAGTTTTGATTTATGTAGGAGGAAGTTTACTTGTGACCAAGGTTTGTTCTCTTGATAATTTTCTATTTTTTATTTACTATCACTTGATAGTTTTATGTTTTCTTTTACTTTTGCCTAGATAACTTCCAAACCCCCCTTAAATTTCATATCATATAGCATAAAAATCTTGACTTGAACCTTCCTCGTGGAATCGACCCCTTGCTTGCTCTATACTATCTTGTTTATTTAAACTAGGGTAATTAATTTGCGTGACCGCAACATTGCAACACCGACGTTTCTTGCTAATGGATCACAGGTACAAAAAGAACATAAAAGATTTTTTTTGTTGGGATAGTTGAAAAGGATGTTGCACTCCCGTATATTTCTGGTGAAGAATTGTATGACGTGATGTCAGAATACGATGACAATGTGTTTGGTTTCCAATCCGGTAAGTAGAAGTTTTCTGGTTTTGGTTTTACCCACAATTGGGTAAAGCAAAGTATTTTCTGGGAACTTTCTTATTGGAAGACCAATCTCCTCTACCATAACCTTGATGTCATGCACATAGAAACATTTGAGAACATTTTCAACACGGTCATAGACGTGAAGGGAAAGACATAGGACAACATTAAGGCTAGAATGGATATAACATTGTTTTATCATTGTTAAAATATGGAGTTAGTTTATGATGGGACACGGGTCACAAAGCCCAAAACAAGCTACAAACATACACATATCATTCATTTCTTTAGAGATATATGCTTCAGCAAGTTACAGACACAACACATTGAGAGGCTTGAAATGAATATCATCGAGACAATATGCAAACTTTAGATGATAGTCCCTTCATAATTCTTTTGACTTGAAGGAGCATCTACCCATACATTTACTGTATGAGGCAAAAGTTGGAGGCCCAGTCTAGTATAGATGGATGTATCCATTCGGAGGGGTTGGGAGAATCACGCTGCAACAAGGTAACATCAAAAATAATACGATAATTTTTTTAATTCTATATATTAAAATTTCATTTGTCAGTAACTCATATAGAATATGTTTGTATCATGTAGGTTGCGTGATTTTTGGTATGAGGCGTAAAAACAATCTAAAAAATACACTAGAGAAAATGCTCTACTAGGTTAGAATGATGTGGCGGTCTAGAAGGATTTAGTCCGAGCAGTTCATACGATGCTCATAGTCTGGTGCAGGGAATCGAAGCCTGCAAATTCACGATTCGATTACAACACACATCGGCAGCTCCGTTCCATTCATTTTGCATGTGAAACGGATGGTAAGATTAATTTTAATCACTTATATTTTTAATTAGTTTGTTGTTATTTATAAATATATTTAACTTGTAATATTTTTTTCTATATAGGCTACGACTATTGGACATGAGCCAAGCTCAATAGAGCTTTTTGTGGAAACGCACGTGCGAAGTGAACACCGCCAAAAAGGGGTGCAACAATTTGTTTGACAACCGCACTCTACACTTTCTGGTATATTCATTCAACCACTTTCTTTCATGAGTTATTATCTTCTTGAATTGAATTTGAAGATTTTATTTTTAATTTTCAAGAGACATATAACAGCCAGTTGAGTGAGAGATACAAGGATGATCTTTCAACCCACTCGGATTTCAATCTCGATTGTGTGGTGAACTCGATAGAAATCAGGGTGTACGGACTCTCCAACACTACAACCAAGTAGTGTCTTAACCGGAACATATATTTTATTTTTACATACTGGAATTTTATACATTTTTTTAATTATTTTTTTTGTTCAATAGATTTTTAAAAAATATATATTTTTTAATTATAATGGACAACGTTACCAAGAGACTTAACTGTCGGTATATTCTAGAGAGTTGGTAAAAAATTACTGCATATACCACTTCAGTTGTTACATCACCAACGAAATAATTCCATCGGTATTTTACGGAGGGTTGGAATAAAATTACTCTAAATGGCATTGCCAATCACCGACGAAATTATTCTGTCAGTATATTTTCGAGGGTAATTTTTTTTTTTTGCATATATTTTCCATCTGTAAAACCATTAGTGGTTTTTTTTTACCGACATAAATGAAATTACTGACGAATGGTTTACCGACAAATGGTTTCCATCCATGAATCAATTGGTAAAATTCTCCCTGGTAAAATGGTAGAGTAAATACCAACATAAAATTTCATCGGTAAAACTGTTAAATGTAGTAGTGTATCTAAAACTTTAACCCCTATTCTTTGGTCACTAGAGCCACTTCTAATGACTAGAAAATATTATGGACAATGCATCATTTGTTCTTTTTTTTAAAAAAAAAAGCTAGGCAAGTAAACCAATTCTTTCGCCCTATGTGTGCATAGCTTTTTTTATATAATTTCCATTAATTGTTTTTTTATTTGATTGTTTTTTTTCATTTTATAATAAGATTCTCTTTAAGAGATTTATTAAAATAATATTTGAATAAATTAACCATTTATTCCAATATTTTCAAATAATATTAGAGCTTTTAATGATAATATAATTTTTTTTTTCTGAGGAACCCTAATACTATTTTTTTTCTTTTTATCAAATGTAAGAAATTTTATAGATCAAAATGAAACTAAGATGGAAACCAGCAAGTCAAAATATACAAGCATTTACAAACAAAGAGAACAGACTCCCTAAAACACCAACATAATCATCAGCACATGACTAGAAGAACCCATCTACAACGCAGACATACAATCCAGCACAGCTAGTAACAGAAATGTGGGAAACCACTGCTCAAAAAGGGAACAAATTATAACAACAGAAACCAAACATTAACAGCAAAATACTAAGCCTACAGAGAAGGCAACCAACTACAACTTCCAACAACCAAAAGTGAGGATCATAATGAGGGAGAAGGAGGATCCGAGTCCGCAGGCCTCTCCACAATCTTACTAGCAACTACAGGCTTAAACCCAGAACCTATGCCTGTAGATATAGAAACAGTGTCAGCAGCTAGTTTCCCAGCTATGCTACGAGTCATGTAATGTCTCCATCCGCGATTAACATCCATGTTCTTAGCCATAGTAGGATGCATTACATTCGGAGAAACACACACTAGAGATGGCATAATTAGAGCACCAGCTACAAGTTGGCCTTCTTTCTCCCTCTGATTTCCACCCAACTATCAACCATTATGGCAACCTCAGCACACATAGGATCCATACAAGGGTCACCTTGAGGCATTCCACTATCCTGCAAAGGCTGATGATCCACTGCAGTTGTCTTTGCAGATGGCCTCAAACCAGAAGCAACTGGACCTACCTACACAAGAATAGAATCATGTGTGGAATACATCCCTTTCTTGTGTCTCCCTACCCTGTTACATAAAGATTCAGCATGGCCAAGCAAGCGGCAATGCTTGCAGAACTGAAGGAGCGATTCATAGACAACAGACTGCAGAAGAGGCATTCCATTTGGCAGCACAAAGTTAATGGTGGTTGGTAATGCAGAGCAAATCCACCTCAATGAGAACTTTGGCATAGGAGAGCCTGGACATAGAAGAGGTAAGGAGATCACACTGAATTGGTTTGCTAAGAACACTTGCAATCTTGGACAGACAAGTTGGGGACCAATACTAAAGTGGGAGATTGGGGAAACGAACCCAAAGCGGGATCATGGACATGTCAGTAGCTGTAAAATCAAAAAATTATGGCATAGATTTTAAGACTAGTGGCTGATTAGTACTTAAAAGCTTAGAAAAGAGATGCTGGTTCAATCTAAACTGGAACATCATTCGGTTATTGGATCATAATTGGAGTTGTAGAACTTGGATTTAGGTCTGGTTTATATGTATGGAAAGCTAAAACATGGGCCTAAAACTTTCATGAAGAGTCTAGGATTTAAAAGTGCAATTTTCTAGTTCAAATGGTAGCAACAACGGAGAAGTCGAAATCTTTCATGTAGCCTAGACATTGTTTAGTGCTCAGTCCATATCTCGAGTTCCAGAAGTCCAAATGCACCGATTCTTGTTTTGTTGGAAAGCTGAGACAATGTCTCATAACTTTCATGAAGACTATCTATTTAAATTCTGATGTTAGCAATGATGTTCTGTTCATATAAGAAGATAAGGATTGTCACCAAGTCAAGATGTAGCCACCCACTCAACAATTAGTCATCAAATCAATAGTTTTGAATTTTGGCCTATAAAAGGAGGCATTTGCCATGCATTTAGACATCTTGGTTTTCAGATCAAGATCATGTTCTTGCTCTCTTTCTTTATATTTTTGTAATGCTTAAATTTTGCTTCATTAATCTTTTGTTTATGCCTTTCATTTCCTTTACTGTACTTATAAAATCATGTTCTCCTTTTGTTTATTTATGTTCATCTTCTTCATTATATTTAGCTAAGTTTATCATGTCAAGGTGAAAAGTGTGCAATAATGGTGTAAGAATAAGTATAATATAAACTCAACATGGACTTTAATATTTGATACTAACATGTTTTGTATTTGTTATCTTATTCACTCTTAATACTTTGCTTGTTAAATGGTTAATCTAGATTTATATTGTATAACCATTGGTACAACAAATACTTGATCCTTTCATAACCAACTGTATGGTATAACCGACACATGTGTTATGAAAGGAACTTGATTTGTTGTTAACATAAATTAACATCATGAATACCTGACAACATTTACAAGTATTAGCATTATTCGAATAAGATAACTAATGTAATCATGTTAATAATTTATAATCTAATTGGAACCTCCTTTGTGTGTAATAAAAAAAGTTTATACTATATTTATTTGAAATACCATTAGTGGATCCTCTAACCTTGACAATTGTTTTATCCTTGTTTAATTCTTACATCAATATCCCATAAAATTATCATAAACTCTTTGTTTTATTAAATATATATTTTTATTTGTAATTTATATAGTTCACCTCCATGTGGTTGACCCGGGTCTTACTAGGTTATTTATTACTACCCCGGTCTTGCTAGGTTATTTATTACTTCGACACTCCTGCACTTGAAATAAGACATCAACTCTTTGATCATGTCAGTGGCCTTCCAAAAACAGAGTATAGACCTCCAGACAGAACAGCAAGCTTATCAACCTCAAAATGAAAAATGTATATCAACCATCTAGAATCATGGATAGTTAACTTAGCAGAACATTTCCATACACTGGAAATGAGGTTGTTTAGAGTTTATGTAGCTAGGGAATTTAACTGCAACATAGCCTATACACAGTTTCCAAATGTCTCTAGTGTGCCCTAGATCATTAGCCAACAAGGGACACGATGTTGCATTGTTGAAATCTGGGTAATGAACCAGAGTAGAGTGCAAATGAAGATAATGAACAGGGGGTAGAGATGTACCTGGCGAAGGAACAACATGGCCTGAATGTAGAACCTAACTAGGACCACTAGGAGAAGCACATACCCCAACCGTGCCCTCATTACAATCCTAAGGATTCTCACCGTTCGGTGAAGCAACACCCAAAAAGGCAGAAACCACCAAGGGTCACGGAGCTAGAGGAGGTTAGGTAGAAGCACTACAATGTTCAGAATCATGGTCGTCACTAGGCTCAGGGACAGGATCCTCATAGCAGGATTCAACCAGAACATGGTCTAAAGGACCCAACCCCTCAGGGCCAGCACCCAGAGGAATACGACTAGAAGAAGCCATATTAGGGCAAATCGCACCAGAGCTAGAACCATAAGGGTCAAGGGTACGTGGGGGAGACATGATTAAGGCAGGAGTGTAACGACCCGACTTTTTCATAGCCAAAATCGATGAATTTTTTTTTTTAATCGTCCCGTTCTGGATGTTTTTCACCATATCATTCTACAAATTTATAATTGCATTTCATTCATTAACAAGGCGTAATCCACATAGAATAAAGTAAATCAACATTCCCATAAAACATATTCTCAATACACATGCCTATAATATTTTATTTTCATACTCATAGGTTTACATTATATCATATTGACATACTCATAATTTCACATTCATGTTCTAGTCTTGTTATCATCATGAGTTCATACGAGAGTGTCGAACAGCAAGTTACACAACTAGTACTTTCATTATCCTGACCTTATATAATTTCACAACATGACATCCTCATAAGAAGAATACCACATATGTATATTCATACACATCATAACTACATGATCGCACATTCACATTCGTGTTCCATTTCATTTTGTCATTACAAGTCTTTACAAAAGAGATCGGATGACTAATTGAGCGATTTACACGTCTGTTCATACAGAACTCATATCACCCATAACATGTGAATATATAATTCTTTTTAAATGAGTGAGTCATAAAATGGATTTCCTTACACACCATGTTGGTATGATGCCCTATTACAGCACAAGGTAATTTCAGGCATTATAGGCAATTTAAAAAAAAACATAATAAAGAAATATTAACATTACAATTCACTCTTGGACCAAAAGAGCATAATTCTTTCATTTCTCCTCACTTACGTAAATACCACCCTTAATAATTCGTCAATTACCGAGAATAATTACAATACTCAGACCCGATCATCCATTTCGAATATCGTTAACCAAACTAATGTTATTCTCTATTAAAAGCATAACAATCATAGTTCTTTCATATACTTGGTATATACAGAACATAATACCTAATGAATGCATCAAGATGGATGCCATTAGGATGCTAAAATTTGAAACTAACTCATAACTCCCAAATTTGGCAGTCCTCTTAGGATGCCATTAGCTAAAGCTAATTATTTATTCTTCTAGGTCATCCACTTAGGATGCCATTAACCAAAGCTAATTATTTATCAATCTTAATCATCCATTTAGGATGCCATTAACCGAAGCTAATCATTTGGTCATCCTGGTCATCCACTTAGGATGCCATTAGCCGAAGCTAATCATTTGTCAGTCACAATCATCCACTTAGGATGCCATTAGCCGAAACTAATCATTTGTTCATCCAGGTCCTCCACTTAGGATGCCATTAGCTGAAGCTAATCATTTATCCATCCTGGTCATCCACTTATGATGCCATTAGCCGAAGCTAATCATTTATCATTCCCGATCATTCATTTAGGATGCCATTAATTGAAGCTAATCATTGGTGAGTCCTGGTCATCCACTTGAGATGTCATTAAATGAAGCTAATCATTTGGGAGTCCCGGTCATCCACTTAGGATGCCATTGGACAAAGCTAATCATTTGTGAGTCCCGGTTATCCACTTAGGATGTCATTGGCCGAAGCTAATCATTTATGAGTCTCGGTCATCCACTTACGATGCCATTAGTCGAAGCTAATCATTTTTCAGTCCCGGTTATCCACTTAGAATGCCATTAGCCGAAGCAAATCATTGGCCCATCAAACATTCCAGAGACTGTTCATGTAATCACTATAACAAGATATTATATCCTTTGTAATACACCAACAAACATTACATAACAGTTTAGCATTTAGTATAACACAACAATATACCCTTCATATTTTTCATCCAACCATTTATGATAGCTAATGTTCAATACAATACAACAATAGATCCCTCGTAATACCCATACAAAAATTCATCACAATTACATTCAATAAAATACAACAGTAGAGCCCTCGTAATACTCATATAACCATTCATCACAATTACTTTCAATAAACTACAACAGTAGATCCTTCAAAATACTCATACAACCATTCGTCATATTTACACTTAATAAAATACAACAGTAGGTCCTTCGTAATACTCATACAACCATTCGTCAACAGCTCAAATTCTTAATAGCCGAATCAACATCTCATAGTCGGTTTAACATTCATCGCAATACGATAATATATCCACCTCAAACAAGTCATTTCAGAACATTAACATTTTCGTCATTGTTTCAACATTCATCAAGAACTCGATCAACATTTCATAGTCATTTCAACAATCATCCAGAATTCCATCAAACACTTCATCGTCGTTTCATCATTCAACAAGGATTTAATAATAGATCATTGATAAAGTAAATCATTTCAAAATATAAACATCATACGATGAAATTACATCAATGGCTACAAATCACTACATTTGCATCCTTAAATCACATTCATCACCATACTTATTTCAAGAGTCCATATGTTCACATTCAAGTGTTCCACATTTTACACCATCATAAAATAAAATTTTTACAAGCACTTAAGTCATTTCTGCCCGGGGCATCTATTGTGGAAAATTGACAGCAGAACTGATTCGCTGCTAGCCACACAATTCGGCAGCGAAAACTGTTTCGATGCAGGACACACAATTTAGCAGCGAAAGCTGGTTCACTGCAAGCCATCCAATTCAGCAGCGAAACAGGCCACATGATTCGGCAGCGAAAACTGTTTCATTTCAAGCCACACGATTTGACAGCGAAATAGTTTCACTGCAGGCTACCCAATTCGACAGTGAAAACTATTTCGTTGCAGGCTATACAATTTGACAACAAACACACTTTCGGTAGTGAATGCCAATTCGCTACAGACAACTCAATTTTGGCAGCAAAAGCTGATTCGCTACAGACAACAAAACTTCAGCAGCGAACACTGATTCGCTGCAGACAATGTACTTTCAGCAGCGAACACAAGTTCACTGCAGACAACACAATTTCAGCAGCAAAAGCTGATTTGCTGAAGACAACATAATCTTCTGCAGCAAAAGCTGATTCGCTACAAACAACACAATTTCGACAGCAAATACTATTTTGCTGCAGACAACAGAACTTTAGCAGCGAACGTTAATTCGCTACAGACAGTGTACTTTCAGCAACGAACACGAGTTTATTGCAGACAACAAAATTTCAGCAGCGAACGCTGATTTGCTGCAAACGACACACTTTCGGTAGCGAACACTGATTCGCTGCAGACAACATAACTTTGGCAATGAATGCTGATTCATTGCTGACAACACACTTTCGGCAGCGAACACTAATTCGCTGCAGACAACACAGTTTGCGGCAGCGAACGCTAGTTCACTACGAACAACACAAGTTCATTTAGTAAGGTTTTTTGAATTCATTCATTCCATGTTTTCACTTACATTATGGTAATACATCAACACCACCACTATAAATTTCATTTTTCACAAGTGTTCATTTTCAGTCACGGACTTAATTCCTTTAAGGTGTTCATCACGGCGAATTCTCTCATTGTTCCCTCAATCCTTATGGCTGGACATTGTTGCCCAATACACTTCGCTACATATGCAAATCATCATATTTCTCACAAGTATAATCACAATCACAATTCACAATTCATTCTCTTGATTCATAATTACACATGTTTGTTCATTAAAACAACAAAACCAAAGCATTGTATCATGTGGTTCATGTTTCAGCTGCAGCATGTTTTCAAGGTTCATTAATAACACAATTTGCACTTAACATCATTCCACCACCTTTCCATATAATTTCATCAATCACATATGCAAAATTTACATCATCAACACAAGTATGATTCTGTTTTTTATTAAAAAAAATGTTCCTAGAAGTCTCACGAGATCATCATCCATGCATTTTGTCACTTTAATTCATATTTTGTCCATCACTCACCATGGCCAACCCTCCCCTAGGTTCATGCATTCAAAATCGTTCATGTTTCTTGAGTAAGGGTTTATGCATGTGTTCATTCATTTTTTGTTCTATATAGGTCTGTCCATTTAGTCAAGATTCCTTGAGTTAAGGTGCAAGAACACCACCCCTTTCATTTTCGAGTTTTCTTCCCTTTCCCTTTTGTCTGAAATCTAGGGTAACAACCAACCAAGAGAAGGATATTGGTCTGACCTCATGTTTTTAGACATTTTTTTAGCAGGTCTTGGTGGTATGGTTCTTCCCTTAAATCTTGGTTTTCTACTTTTCTTCCCCTGCTGGCTATTTCCAGTCGACCCTAGGCTCCTTTTTTTTCCATGATTTCGGTTGTTCAACCTTCCCTCTCCCTCTCCCTTCTCTCTCACGCTTAAGGAGGGCACATGCAGCTGGGGTTTGGTCAAGTTTTTCTTTGGAAAGGGGAAGAGAAGAAAGAGCATGTTGATAAGCACATGCAGTAGAGTCATTGAGCTCTCTTTAGGAAAGAGGAAAGAACAAGAGCATGCAGCTCATTTTGGAAAGAGGGAAGGGGATAAGAGCATGAAGCTCATTTGGGGAAGAGTGCCTCTTTCTTTCTCTTTGTTGCATTTATACCCCTCTTAAATGCAAAAAGGGGTGTTTAGATGTTGGACCAAGGTTGTCCCTATCCCCCTTTTGGTAATAGCTGGTTTTCATTCCCATTCTCCCCTAGGATAGGTCGGTCCAACACTAATTGTTTTTGTTAGGTTTTACAGTGTCACTGCCGATTCAGAAATCAGCAGCCACAAACTGTGTCGCTGCCGATTTAGAAATCGGCAGCGAGAATTGCGCCACTACCGATTCATAAATCGACAGCCAAATTGTGCCACTGTCGATGAAATCGGCAGCCCAAAAACTTTGCTCCTGCCGATTCAGAAATCGACACAAAAACTTTACCGTTGTCGATTCAGAAATCAGCACGAAAGCTACGCTACTGCCAATTCAGAAATCTGTAGCCATAAACTTTGTCACTGTCGATTCTGAAATCGGCCCAAAAACTTCGGCGCTATCGATTCAGAAATTGGCAACCAACTATGTCGCTGTCGATTTCTGAAATCAATAGCGATGATGGAGTCATTTTGGCTTTACTTTTTTTTAATGTTTACAAGGAGTCTGCCAATCCTGCAAGCCGAGCGAACTCCTTCGAGTTTGAGCCCTAGTTCTGCGAGAAGAAGGAGGTGGAGAACTAGGAAGTTGGCAAGGACAATCTTATTGTGCAAATTGAAGTAACGATGTCTTTTTCTTTGATTTAGCCATAGGGTAGTAGAAGAGAGCATCTTTCTCTAAGCTTTCTCTCTCCCTTTGGAGAGTTTCCTTCTCGGCAGTACCGTCTGAAATACTATACTTAACTATCAATGAAATAGCCATAGGCGGTGTGCTAGGATAGCACAACAATATAGGGAGAAAAGAACAACCATTTATAACATTAGTAAGAAGTTCACATATTACGAAGCTGATACAAACCATGTTAGGTCCAATTTTGGTAAATTTTAAGTTCAAATAGAGTTGGGAACATATTATTTTAAAGGGTTGAAGTTACCAGACAAATCTTGTTAAATTTGCCTGAACTAGACCTTAATATATTGTTTGGGACATATCTAAAGCTACAGGTGGAATGTTTCTGCTATTTAAGTTGGTCTGGAAACTAAATATCTCAAGCTTTCCAACCATATATAGTAGGCCCAGTAATGCATCCAGATGACACTATCAAAAAATTGACAAATACAAACGAAAATACCGATCGAATATTTCTGTCGGTATATTGCGATGACCTTTACCGACAGAATTTTTTAGCCCTCTATCCATTGGTAAATACCGATGAAAAAATTCCATTGGTATATACCAAAGGAATTGTAGTGGGAAAATAAGAAAAGAAAAAAAAGACAAACAGTACGATGATATGTAAATTTTACAAATGGTATTGCTGATGGAATTAACCTAACGGTAAAGTAAATCCATAAATATATCGACCGAAAAATTTCCTCGATATATATCGAGGAATTACAAAGGGTATTATAGTGGAATTAAAAAAAAACAAATGTACGATGACATGATATTTTTACCAACGGAGTTACTACCAAAATAATTTTATTGGTAATGTCATTGGTAATATTTAATTTATAACCTGACAATCGACCCTTCTCTCCCCTTCCCTCATTTCTTCTTCTTTCTTATGCATATTTTTTGCACAAACAATCGCTCATCCCCGCCCAATCTCCATATAATTCAACCTCCCACAACAAATCTGGCCACCACAACACTTAGTTTGTTAGCATCCATGTTCTGATTCAAATTGTATTGAGAATTATCCACTTTAAGTATGCAAATCTACCCCTTTTTATTTGAATTCAATTTTAAAATGTTATTTTTTTTGCATATTTTTGTAGTATATATATATATATTGGGTGTTTACTTGTTTTATTCAAGTGGTTAAAATTTCTAATGCCTTTATCATCTTCATGTATATATGTAATGCGAATGTAATCTCAATAAGATATGAAGCAAGTTCTAGAGATACATATCATTGAAAGAATGCACACTCAAATAATATAATATTGAAGGCTCAAAAGCTTGCATTGGTATAACACTATAAAGTCAACGTGGCATATTCTCAAAGTCAATCCCTAAACCAATTAAACCTTAAAATTTACATGCATACTCTTTCATTTAATTTATATCTTCATCTATCTCAACTAATTCTCATACATAATACTCATATTCTCAAAAACCAATGGGAGTTCAAAAGATCAAACATAATTATTATTTTTTTTTTGAAAAATAACAAAGAAAACCAAAA
>Ga0325411_1000800_pt1 | contig 33731 bp, 27 predicted proteins | sample PopdelMetagenome_13_FD_206181 | JGI IMG/M metagenome (GOLD analysis project Ga0325411, IMG submission 206181) | Populus deltoides microbial communities from Bellville, Georgia, United States - Xylem-PdIQD-R4 | ecosystem: Host-associated > Plants > Phyllosphere > Stem > Wood/Secondary xylem...
AATAAAGCTTATTTAAAGTATTTTTCTCGTATCATTTAAGATACTATCACTAAGTGTTTTTTTTCTTTTTATTGTTTATAATAATTAAAATCTACTATTAAAATTTTAAAACAACATTCTAGATAATGTTTAGAATAATTGAAATCGTGAAAGATGAGAATATATAACTCGAGGCACGTCTAATATCGTTTAGTAATATTGTTGTTTAGTAATGTGCTGTAAATTGCTTTTAAAAATATTTTTTTAATTAAAAATATATTAAAATATATTTTTTAAATTTTTTAATATTAATATATCAAAAAAATTAATAAATATCTATAAAAACATTTTCATTGTATCGGTATTTTCTATTTCATATATTTTTATTTTTATTGTCTCTCTTTTTTGTTCCGAGATATATGAAAATCATAAATGTAATCGAGTATATTAGAAATTTAGAATCCTATAATTTCAGACAAGATCGCATAATATAGAAATTTGGGTACTTAATTGAAATCACATAAGTATTTGGAATACTTATTTGTAGTGTTCCCTCTCATCGGATTCCTTGATAGGCTCGAATTCATTAAACCCTACACGACCTTAGCGATAGACTTCTCCTCCTGCTCCATCTTCTTCAAAGCCGCAAAGACACCGTCAAATCCTCTGGCTCTTCATCTCTTGAGACAACACCTTCAAGTTTTTCCTCGGAATGTGTTTCTCCGTTTTGTCTTGAATCACAACAGGTACTCTCTGTTTTCCTTTCTCTTGTGTGTGTGTGTTTTTCTAACTTGTTTTTGTCAGATTCGTTCGAAAAAAAAAGTGTAAATCAATCCTTAAAGTCAGTCAAATGAATCTGTTTGATATATAACACTCCAAAGCTGAATTGGGTCTCCATTATTTTCTTCTATGTTGCTTCAAGGTATAATTACGCGGTTTTTAGTCTGTGGGCTTATTCAGTTTATTCGAAAAATGGTTTGTTTTTACATGTATTAATGGGCTCTGACTACTTTCCAAGTTCATGACGGAGCAATGAAAAAATTGGCTTTCTTTCTCATTTTTTTTTTGATTTGCTGGTGCTTGTAATTTAAGTTCTAAAAGGGGATATGTGCAATTTTTAAGATTTTGGGTTTTGATTTGAGTTTATATCGATTCAATGGTCATTCATTCACGCGGTTTGATTTCGGGTGCCTGACTGAGGTGTTGTGTGTTTTTTCTGTATGCAGTTCTTGTCGATTTTGTGTAATGGCAACCGAGAGTGGAAAAAGTTTTGCAAGGAGGGACCGTCTGTTGGAGATAGAGAAGAAGGTCAGCGGCTGGTGGGACGAGAAAGATGTTTTCTGGGCTGAACCTGGTGAAGGGACTCCTAAACCAGGCGAGAAGTTCTTTGGCAACTTCCCATTTCCGTATATGAATGGGTTCTTGCATCTTGGACATGCATTCTCACTTTCCAAGCTTGAATTTGCTGCTGCTTTTCATAGATTGAATGGGGCTAACGTGCTCCTTCCTTTTGGCTTTCACTGCACCGGTATGCCTATTAAGGCCTCAGCAGATAAGCTTGCAAGGGAGATCCAAAAGTTTGGCAATCCACCTGTGTTCCCTAAAGAGGTAGAGTCAGTAGAATTGCAACCAGAGCCTGAGGATGCAAATGCTGGTCCACCACCAGATAAGTTCAAGGGAAAAAAGTCTAAGGCTGTGTCGAAATCGGGTGGACAGATGTTCCAATGGGAGATTATGCGCAGTGTTGGGCTGTCTGACAGTGAGATAGCAGAGTTCCAGAAACCAGAAAAATGGTTGACTTACTTTCCACCACTGGCCATGGAAGATCTGAAGGATTTTGGCTTGGGATGTGATTGGAGAAGATCGTTTATTACGACAGATATGAATCCATATTTTGATTCTTTTGTGCAGTGGCAGATGAGGAAGTTGAAGGACATGGGGAAGATTGTCAAAGATAAAAGATACACAGTATACTCTCCCTTGGATGACCAGCCATGCGCAGATCATGACAGGGCAAGTGGTGAAGGTGTGCAGCCCCAAGATTACACTCTTATAAAGATGGAAGTGATGCCCCCTTTTCCGCCTAAATTCAAAGCATTAGAGGGAAGAAACGTGTTTCTAGCTGCTGCTACATTGAGGCCCGAGACAATGTATGGACAAACAAATGCATGGGTACTGCCTGAGGGCAAGTATGGAGCTTTTGAAGTGAATGATACCGATGTCTTCATCCTGACAGAGAGAGCTGCCCTTAACCTCGCCTATCAGGGCTTCTCAAAGACCCCCAAGCAACCTAGTTGCCTGGTTGAGCTGACTGGTTATGATCTGATTGGTCTACCATTGAAGTCTCCACTTTCCTTCAACAAGGTCATTTATGCGCTTCCCATGTTGACCATTCTGACAGACAAAGGTACAGGGATCGTGACCAGTGTGCCTAGCGATGCCCCTGATGATTACATGGCATTGCAGGTTTTGAAAGCGAAGCCAGCTTTCAGGGAAAAGTATGGCGTGAAGGATGAGTGGGTAGTGCCTTTTGATATTATACCCATAATCAATATTCCAGAATATGGTGATAAGGCTGCTGAAAAGGTTTGCATGGACCTGAAAATTAAGAGCCAAAATGAGAAAGAGAAGCTTGCTGAAGCTAAGAGGTTGACATACTTGAAAGGATTTACCGATGGAACCATGCTTGTTGGAGAATGTGCAGGGAGGAAAGTCCAAGAAGCAAAGTCATTGATAAGGACCAAGCTCATTGAGACAGGTGAGGCAGTTATGTATAGCGAGCCTGAGAAGCGTGTCATGTCAAGGTCTGGTGATGAATGTGTTGTGGCTCTAACAGACCAATGGTACCTCACATATGATGATCTTGAATGGAAGAAATTGGCTGAGGAGTGCTTATCCCAGATGAATCTCTACGCTGATGAGACAAAACATGGCTTTGAGCATACTTTGGGCTGGCTAAATCGGTGGGCTTGCTCACGATCTTTTGGGCTTGGTACGCGCATTCCATGGGATCCAGATTTCCTTGTTGAGTCATTATCTGACTCCACGATTTACATGGCTTATTACACTGTTGCCCACTTTCTACATAATGAGGACATGTATGGTTCTAACAAGACCCATCCTATTAGACCTGAGGAAATGACTGACGATGTCTGGAATTTTATCTTCTGTGATGGCTCATACCCAAAATCATCAAAAATAGAACCATCTATTCTTAATAAGATGAAACAGGAGTTTACATATTGGTACCCGTTTGATCTTCGAGTCTCTGGAAAGGACCTCATTCAGAATCATCTGACATTCTGCATCTTCAACCACACAGCAATCATGGCCAAGCATCACTGGCCACGCGGATTCAGATGTAATGGACACATTATGCTCAATTCAGAGAAGATGTCCAAGTCCACAGGAAATTTCAGGACACTGCGTCAGGCCATTGAGGAATTTTCTGCTGATGCTACTCGGTTCAGTCTAGCTGATGCTGGAGATGGTGTGGATGATGCTAACTTTGTATTTGAGACTGCAAATTCAGCAATCCTTCGCCTCACTAAAGAGATTGCATGGATTGAAGAGGTTTTAGCTGCAGAGGCATCCTTGAGAACAGGACCACCATCTACTTATGCTGATCGGGTGTTTGAAAATGAAATAAACATTGCTGTTTTAACGACAAAGAAGAATTATGAAAAATGCATGTTTAGAGATGCTCTAAAGACTGGATGCTATGATCTCCAAGCTGCCAGAGATGAGTACAGGTTATCTTGTGGAAGTGGGGGCATGAATCGTGACTTGGTATGGCGTTATATTGATGTGCAGACACGGCTTATCACTCCTATCTGCCCACACTATGCTGAACATGTTTGGAGGGAGCTTCTGAGGAAGGATGGATTAGTTGTGAATGCTGGCTGGCCTACAGCTGATTCTCCAGATGAAACTCTTAAGGCTTCCAACAAGTATTTGCAAGATTCAATTGTTTTGATGAGGAAACTTCTTCAAAAGCAAATCATGGGTTCAAAGAAATCCAATAAGAAGGGAGCTCCTGCTGCAACACTAACTGAAGAGAAGATTACAGGTTTGATATATGTGAATGAGCAGTTTGATGGATGGAAAGCAGAATGCTTGAATATACTTCAGAGCAAATTTGACAGAAACACAGGTACTTTTGCACCAGAAGGGGAGATATTGGAGGCACTGCAAAAAAGTTCGGTTGGTCAAGATGCAAACTTTAAGAAAGTGCAAAAGCTTTGTATGCCTTTCTTGAGGTTCAAAAAGGAAGAGGCTATTGCTATTGGGGTTCAAGCCTTGAATCTGAAGCTTCCGTTCGGTGAGATTGAGGTTCTTCAGGAGAACTCGGACTTGATCAAGAGGCAAATTGGTCTGGAGTTGGTGGAAATATTGTCTGCAAATGACCATGATGCTAGAGCCAAAGCTGGTAGTTTTTCCTCTCTGTTGGATCAAAATCCTCCTTCTCCTGGACAGCCAACTGCCATCTTTTTGTTGAGGTGAGAGGATTCATTCACTTGCCAACTTAAATTTATCTACAGGAATGTGGCCTTTGTTGTTGTGAGACTTGTCTTTTTGTTTGTGGCCAGCAAACTATTTCCTTTATTTTTTATAATCGCATGTATTTATAATGTATTTAGATTTGCGTTTGCTTTTCCTTATGCCTGTCCTGGTTAATTAAGCATAGAAAGTGCTTGAATGTTAACTTCTTATCAGTTGAATTGGTTCCCAACTCTCAGGCTAAAGATCAGCCTATTTCCTTTCGTGTGCTGGCTTTATTTACTCATTCTGATTCTATTTCTGTTTCGGAACAGATTTGTTTTGTCTAATTAAGTGTTGACTGTGGCTTGCTGTTTAAACTGCTTTGAGCTTGTTTTTAAGCTTATCGACTTGGGTTAGGAGATGCTTCTATCAGACTGCTGGTTTGAGTCTCCATATAGCTGCTTATTCCTACCAGTTTGTAGATTATTTTACGAAGTTCTTAAAATTAATCAGATAGCCATGTAGTACATCGGCATTATGTCTCAGATTGAAAAGCTACACTTGTTTGTTGGAGGAAATGTTCCTTATCTTTGCTAGCATCCAGTGATGGTAGCTTAATTCTATACATGAACCTTATGATTTTGTCATAATGCTTTTCCAGTTCAAAATTTGTTCTTGACTTCTGTTTTCCTTGAAAACACATTCAAGTTATCTTACTGCCATATATGGCTGTGTTGTGCTAAGAAAATTTATGTTCTGAAATTTGGCTTTTTGTCCTTTTATCCTACAGCAACAGGTAGTTACAACGGTGCATGGAAATATGGTTTAGAGGTTTTTCATTACTTGATTTCAAAGCTGATGACTTTCCCATACAAGTTACTTTGAAGAAGCTCCGGGATGCAGAGTTCTTTCAAGAAATTTGCTCCTGGATTGCAGTTAGTTGTAAAAGGAGGTCTGTTATTGCACTAACTGTCTCCTTTTGTTGTCTAAGATGCTGTGTTCCTCTTGTTGGTTTCTACAAACTAGATATAGATGTTTTGGGAATTCAGAGATGGTTTTTCTTCCATTATAAGTATTCTCTACCCTTGTGTTTTCCTGGTAATGCATTTTCTCTATACAATTATAAATATTGAGTCTGTTAGGTTATATTGTATTTCTGTTCTCAGTAATTCTCATTTCAAATCTATCTTGATCAGGAATTGTGTCACGAACAAACTGCTGATTGTTTGATGGATGAATTTTGAAAAACTTTTATTTTTTTTTAAGTGTCCCTCTGTAAGTTCGTTTCTTTTTTCAAGAATTCTTTGGTACGTGACAATAAATCATCCTGGAAGTATGTTGTGTACAACTGGTGATATCATGTTAGAAATATATCGGCAGGGACCAGAATTTCTGCATTATGGCATCAAGTTCCTCTATTTTGATAAATTCTCTGGATTTGATTCCTTGTAAATATGTGAAGATAGGGCTGTTTTGTGTGCGTGCTAAGTACTATTGTCCTACAGAATCTGAAAAATTAGAAAGACAAATGCTGGGCAATTTCTCTCTGGTAAGAGATGAGAGTTGTTACTGTCTAAAGACCCTCGTTGGTATATACGACTTGAGAAACCTCAACCTTTCGCATTTTCTATGTATACTCTGGTATTTACCAAGCATCAATTCAATGACAGTGAAGAGAAATCTTCAATATGCTTTTAGCTGCCTATTCAGTAAAAGCCATGCATGTTTTTCCAAAATGATAGCAAATTTCTTCGCAAGTGCATGGAAATTAGTGTAGGAAATGGGACTTTTTAGAAAGAAAGAAAAAACAAGAAAATCTACTCTGGGCAAAAGGGTCTGTCCAAGTCATCCCTGTGGCTAGGAATGGTGAAGTGCCTTAACCTTCCAACTTGTTTCTTCATATATCCTTCACAAAGAAATGACTTGGAGAACTTATCTTCCACCTCTCTGTTCACATCGTGCACAAAAACATCGGTCTCTCCCTCTTTCCTGTTTCGTGCCATCATTCCAGCTGTAAATATGGCAGTCATTCTCCCTGGTGCCTCATCATGGTAGCCTGTTGGTGCATCAACCATGATCAAGTCCCATTCTATCTCATAAACTTCACTAGGCAAACCTTTCATGGCAAGTTGGCACATGGAGAACTTCGGATCACCAACTGCTGTGCACTCCGGTCCCTTGCCTACTTCCATGAGATTGGCAGCTTCATTCACCTTGCTGTCATATGTGACATGATGGGACTCTAACATGGGAAACCGGCGTTTAATTTGCGCAATCCAAGCTTCATCTTCTTCTAAGAAAACTGTTCGTCCACCGTAGTTGAGTGCACTCCACATAAGGCTATCATGACCGAGGCCAAAAACCAAGAAGTTACATGGGGATTTCTTTTCTAAAACCTTGGCACTCACTGATATTTCTTTGCGTGTCTGCTGTGGGGTGATGGTTGAGGTTGTGTAGTGAACGAGAGCTTGAGTTAGGGAGCGTGGGATCTGAGTGCATGCTTGTGAGCAATTTGTTTCTCTAGCTTCTTTCTTGGGGTTTAAAACCCCTGGTTGAGAGGTGGGAGATGGACTTTCCTGGGAAGACGGCATGCCTGATCGCAACACGAAAAGCACAAAGAAAGCAAGGAAGACACCAAAGAGGAGCATCTTAAGATTGGTGATTTGTTGGCCTTTAGGCCTCATATTGGATTTGATCTTTGGGATAGAGTGAGAGAAACTCAAAAAAAGGTCCTTGCCCTTTTCGGGTTTGGAATGGAAAAGTAAAGGGGACTGGATATTGTTTGTTTGTGTTTTGGAAGCTGCATGCAAAGATTATATTTCGGTAGGTTTGAGTTGAGAAGTAGAGAGATTGAGAGTTGAAGGTAGTGATTGCTTCTTGATGCTTAGACATGAAGGGAAGGAACACTGGATTGGATGGATACTTGATGAAGACTACATAGCTGCAAAGTTTATGGACGAAGCAAGCTTTTTTGTTGGTAGACCTGCAAGTTTGGTGGTATGTTGACAGTTTTTCTGAGTTTCTTTGTTCTGTTGACATTATGGACTCCTAATTCTTGGTTTGTGGCCATGTGGGTTTGGACTATGGAGTAGAGGTGCTGTCTTTCTTGTGCATCTCTCCAAGTTTCAGACTTGTTTTGTGGTCAAGGAACTGAACGTATATGCAAACTTGTTTTGGTCTGTTTGACAGTTTGGTCAGGTGTAGTATAAATTGCGTTTGGCCGTGACCGCGATTACAATTTTAAAATATGATTTTGCATGTATTCCAATAAAATCTCTCTTTGAAACCGAGAAATCTACGATTTATAGTTTTTCTTAAATGTATATTTTCAAACCACAACCAAATATGATTTTTTGAATATAAAACAAATAAAAATAGATTTTCTTGAATAAAAAACCTTATTTTAACTTCTATAAAAACAAGATTTAAAACACAATTACACATGAAATAAGTGTAAAAAACAGAAATTATTTAACTAACAAAACAGTTTTTTCTTCATAGTTGAGCAAAAATCAGAAAGTACCACAATATCACACTAATACATTTTGCTTTATCTGGAAAACAAAAATTCTTGTAGGACTGCAGCCAGATAATCTTTTTCTGCCAAAAAAAGAAGTTATTTTACAGATTATTATGTAGAAAGGTAATCAAAAACCTCAAGCTAAAGCCTTCTGGATGAACTGGTAGGATAACTTCTCAAATGAAAAAGCACCTCACTTGTGAACATTTACCACTACTTCCTGGTAATATAAAGGAAAACAAAGAAGAAATCTTGGGTTTTTTGTATATCAGTGATTATTCTTTTTTTAATTTTTTTTTTTTTTTTGGTGCAGAAGGATATCATTTCAATGCCTTGCCCAATTGTTTTCTTCTTCACCGAGACTCTTTTTTAAGTAGAATTTTAAGGGAATTTAAGAGAGCAATTGTAACAAGGCCAAGACAAGACCTTTAAGAAGTTAGCAACACCTCTTTTATTACGAGAAGATCCAAGCTCAAATCCCCTCTGGAGAAACGATAGGATTTTCAAGAAAAGCAAAGGAAAATGTATCTGTGATTGAAACAAAGGAAACACAGAAATTCTACTCAATAATCCAGAATCAAATGGTTCTTTTTTTATATATATATTCATTACATTGCTATTCATCATGTGCCTGCTAGGGCAAAGAAAAGAACGAGTTACACTTTGTATTGTTATAAAGCTACCCCGAGCAACATTTTGGAGTGGCATCTGGGATTATTGCAGCCTCTCCACAGAATGAGGGAAAATTGATCCAAAAAAAAATAATCAGATTTTCAGCTGTACAAAGTATACCTTTGAAACTGGACAAACCAGAGAGAGTGATTTGGCAAACACATACTTGGTTGGTGTCATGAAAAATCCATCGCCAATCTTGTACTACACCAGAGGTGATGGATTTCATTGGCATTTCATTCATTTCTCTCCATTTTGCAGTTCGATGTCATGCCAATTATGGAAGATGCTTGTAACTATCGGATGGAAAGATGCCACTGATATTCCTTAATTGTCATTAAGGAATATAAAAAAGTTATGTCATTTGCCATGCTCTCTTAACCCAGGGTCATTGACCATTTATTCTCTGATGATAAAGTAGTGATTGAGACTGTCCACTTTCATTGTTGTTCTTTTCCAAACAAGCTTTACGCATAGCTCGCTGGATTTGTCTCTCGTGCTCTTTGAGCATTTCCTCAATGTTTCCACCTTGAGGCATCAATGGTCCAGAGTAATGAACACGTCCTTTCTTTGCAGAATAACCCTGAGGCCACAAGCAAACAGTGCAAGTGATTAGTGCATTTCTACAAAAAGTTTGAGTGAACAAACGAAAGTCTTAAATAACCATTCAAGGTACAAAAGTAAAATTTTAACCCTGTCCTGAAACAAGTTATACACATTGTTAGCTTTGCAAGCACATCACTAGATTTTGAAAGAGCCAGTGTCACTCAATGCCTCCATATTGAGAGCAATAAGCAATCAGACTAGACATAACCTTGCATTTGCATTTCAATTAATTTTTCATGTAATCCAAATTTAAATTTTCACAACGTCCAGTACCACTCAAAAACCAGGAATGACTGAATCAGAGGGGTCAAGGCAGCCTTTTTGTCGTTCTTCCAACTACATTAATTGAATGAATCATGACAGGGACGAGGAAGAAGATTATTAAACATATAATTGCTGGAGTAATTCCTTTACCATTTTAGACTCCAAACCAGGCTTCTTATGCGAGAAATTTGGCCCGCCTAATAGACTGTGGGAGGAATCGTCTAGATTGTTGTATCTAACATTAAAACTCTCCTCTGGCCAGTGCGAATTCACGTTAGTTGAACTGCAACCTTGAAAGTTTGAATCGCCTCTAACTGCAACTGAATTAGAAAATCTAGACAGGACTGCTTCCCGTTGAACAAAAGATCTCTGGGCGCTCAACTCTGCAGTCTGCCTTGGAGAAATAAAGTCTTGGCTAGGAGCCCTAAGAGCAGCATCATTGATATTCATATTACGTGAAGATCCAAAGTTTGTAGGATGCATTGACTGGCCAGAATGAGAGTAGACATTTCTTGTTGTTCCTTTGGCAGGACCAATAGGATAGCCAGAACCACCATCCTCTTCATGATTGTACTGTTCACTGATGCTTATTTGGTTAGACTGCCCTTGTCGCTTCTGTATTAGATATATAACAGAGGTAAATCATGACCTAAAAAACTAGTTCTCCATAGCATAAATAACTATAGGAACCTTCAGGAAAATACAGTCACAATTTACCTGTATGGATGCCTGCAACTCTGCATTGGCATCTGGTGCTGGCACAGCTTTACTTTCTTTTGAACTCCTTCTAGTTGATTCATGTCCACGTCCTTTACCACCAACTGCTCTCCGCCTGGTTGCAAGATGATAAAGAGGTGGCATAAATAAAGTGCAGGAAAAATAAAATTCAACCATTACTAAATCGATATCAGGTCCTGATTGAGGATTTCTCCACCATTGAATCCATTAAAAGTTTATATTTCCAAGTTTATATTAGTGACGGAAGCTAGACAAACAGTCATCGGGTTCAGAGATTATGTGTCTGATTAAGGGCATCACAGTAATCCACAAACAAACATTGTTATTACGTTTGAGTTTTATTCATCACAAAAACAACCTTTTTTATTATTAATAACAAAAGGAAAAGGGGCAGCTTAACTGCTTTTGATGATTTGCAATAACAAGGCCACATCCAACTCTTGTCAAAAAGACAGATGCTAGGGGAAAATAATATGGTGAAGTTCTTTACCTTCTAGCATCCTCATCCCGAAACTTTACATCAAACTCCTTGGTTGGTGGGTACTTGGGCAAACTTGATGGATCACAAGGAAGAGGCTTCATCTTGAAGAACTGGGGAAGAGAAAAAATTCCTGAGATTTAATCATTTAAAGCATGCAAGTTCCAAATTAACAGAATGGAATGCAAAGAAAGTTAATATATGCATCACAAACCCTGATGATACCACCAACGAAAAAAGAAGTGTAGAATAATTGAAGGGTTCTATTTTTATCACCACTTGTGACAGGTAAACTACCAAAAGGAAACCCATTATGAATGCTGTTTCGATCACCATCCTCTTCTTTAGCAATAGCCATGCCTTTTTTCATCAATTTGTCCACTCATAGGCAGAGTCAAACTAGCAGACAAACTTTACTGCAGGAAGGACGTTCAGGACTCGGATTTTACTTTTCCTAACTGCTCAGGGTGATATTATAAAGGGGTGTTTTGGATTGTAGTACAGGGTGCTTTTCAAAATAGCTTTTCACTTTAAAATACATCAAAATAAATAAATAAAAAATTCAGATTTTTTAAAAAAAAATTTATATCAAGCACATCAAAACCATTCAAAAACACTTGAAAAAACAATCAATTTAATGTTTTTTACGCCAAAAACACTTTTGAAAAGCACCTAAACGTAGAAGAAGAAGTTGTGTCAAACACCCTGTAAATCCGAAACTAAACATTAACAATTAATCAAGTGTAATATGATAATCGGATAAATAATGCTTCTGCTTCAAAAATCCTAGGGAAAACAGCCCCAGCATATGTGGAAAATATAGCAAGTGAAGAAGACTTGCACTTGTAGACGTTTAAGACTCACAAAAATTCACAAGGTGAAATCATATTGTAATATAGAACTCGAATTACCTCACTATCAAGAGCTGAAAAAGCAGTACCACGGGGCTCAGGTTCTACTGCAAGAAGGACATCAAGCAGGGACAAAGCTGATGACGGAAAGTCCTTATATGTCTCAGCAACACAACGTTTATAAGGATGCTGAGGTTTGAAAATGGTTGCATGTGGCAGTTTTGATCTCTTCCAGTACTCATCAGAAGGAGACCCACAAAGTTTGAAGATTTTGTGCAGTTGCTCCACCTACAAATGATAGACATAAGATCTTGACACCCAAATAATTTGGCTAAATGTGAATATGCAATAACATTCTTTCATCAATCTTCCAGGCCACAATATTCAACAGATGAAAGTAACATAGGTTCAGCAGAGCTATCGAAAATTTGAACAAACACATTGCATGAAGGATTGAGATTGTTTCATTGATGCAAAAACACAATTTTCTGGAACCTAATTGCCAGTGACCATAAATCTGAAAGTAAACAATGCCATATAACATGTCATGATGCTGATCTTGCTGCTCTCATCTGTAGAAGCCATCTTCTGGCAAATCCACATACCATAAAGAAACCTCCATGTGCCAACAGTTGTTGATCTGAGAGATCTTTCCCTAGATTGATGCAGAGACACCTGCTGTCACAGTGATCAAGGTCATGATGGCCAAACAGTTAGCCATTAATGGACAATACTCAAAACAGATCTTTTGATCAGCAGGTCTATTAAGACAGCCATTCATGAGATGATCACTAGGCCGCAACATGACCTCATAAACAAGAAAATTTTTTTTGTAAATGTTCCTATGTTGGCATAATTCATAATTTAGGGTATTACACCATTGGAAATTGCCACTTCGAGTCAAGGATCAACAATTAACAATTCAATATGCTTAACAAGTTAATAATATATTAAGGCATTATTTCAATTATATAAAAAGAAAGCTACCTCAGTTCTTCCAGGCATGATAGGCTTCCCAGCAAACAATTCTGCAAGAATGCAACCAGCGCTCCATAGATCCACAGCAACTCCATAGTCTGTGGCACCAAGCAAAAGCTCTGGAGGTCTGTACCACAATGTAACTACCCGACTTGTTAGAGGCTGCTTCTGAGGTGAAGAGAAAAAAGTTGCCAGTCCAAAATCAGCAATCTTGAGATTGCCATTAGTGTCAATCAGAAGATTTGATCCCTTTATATCACGGTGCAATACCCCATGGTTGTGGCAATGTTCAAGTCCATGAAGCAGCTGCTGCATGTAACATTTAATCTGCAGGAAAAAAACTTCAGATCAACCTTCAATAAAGAAAAAAATATGGTAATAGATTAGCCAAGTTCATTCATTTGCTGTGAAGAAATAAGATCTGGTAAAGGACCAAATCTTTGAAGTTGGGTGACGACGATGGATCGCAGAGACAAAAATTCGGTTGAAAATCATCATTGCACGTACAACCTGCTTATCTTGATGGGGAAGGGGTCTCCTAGCTTCCTTTTATTATAAATGTTTTCATTTTGCTGGCCTTTCTAGTGGCTTGATGAGGAAAAACCATAAATAGTGTTATTATGGATTGCCAAGGAAAATAAAAATTTGATGCAAAAAGCCATTTCTTAGAACTAACCCGTAGGAAATTAGGTGGCTTTCAGACACTCACATCAATATATTGAGTTAGGCAAGTTTCACCTGGGTTCTTGACATTTTCTAAAGAGTTCAAAACTGTACTTGAAATAGCCACTCTAGAGTTTGTCATAAAATTTCTTCTTCTTCTTGTTTTTTTTTTTTTTCTTGTCAAATTATGTTAGGATCCAAAATATTATGTATCAATTATTCTTGCAGTTAAAGTTCAAATGAGAGCAAGAACCTGTGCTTCGGTGAATTTAATCCCTGGTGAGGCCAAAAGCCCTGCAAGGTCATGCTCCATATATTCAAATACAAGGTATAAACTGCCAGACATTCTTGAAGCAATGACACCCTCAAGCTTCATAACATTTGGGTGATCAAGCCTGCGCAAAACGATGATTTCTCTTGCCATAAAGCGAACACTTTCTGGATCCATATTAGCAAAGCGCACCTTCTTCAATGCCACTATCTTATTTGTTTCAAGATCCCGAGCTTTGTACACACTGCTATATGTTCCCTGTCCAATCTGCATTGTTTGCAGAAAAGTTTACTGGTAAAGAACTGGGCAATAAACCAAGGAGTAGACAGCATTTAACAGCTAAATGGTGGTTGCTCAAAAACCAAGCATTGCATATCAAATAAAAAACATGCCAAGTTGCTGAGAAACTTTCAGTTTCAAATTGATTGAAACAAACAAATCTGAGAGGAGTGCTTGTCCAACAGAACCTAGAAGAATGCTTGCTTCAGGGAAGAAGCCATTTTGCAAGAGACATGACTCGTTGCCTGCAGTAACATAACAGCGCCTCCATCCCTCGGACTAGCATGTTTCACCATTTTTGTCAATTTTACTGTTCAAAAACTTTCAGGGGTAAACAGAACATTTATTCTTACAAGAATATCAAAGTAGTCAAGGGTAAAAAATTCAGAAAGAAATTACATTTCCAGAGAAAACAAAAGTCTCTACAAAGACAGCATCCATCTTTTAACCAATGACCAAAAGGCAACTGAATTTGAACAAAGTAATATGACTGCACTCTCAATGCACCCAAAACTAGGTTGTCCATTAGGAACCTAAGATATATGCGGCCGCAAGCATGCTTGCACATATACACATATTGTAGGTATAACATGAGGGGTGTTGGTTAAGGTTGTGCTGAGAATACATTTAAACATCGAAGAGTTATTGAATATATCGCAAGCTATAGCCAACAGGATGTATATACCAATTAGCTATTATTTTCAAGTTCATGGAAAGGGGAAAATGAAACCACTTTTTTTTTAACAATTCACTCAAATTATCAATGGACAAGACAAAAACAACGAGAATCATGGAGACATACACCAAACTGACCTTATCCATCTTCTCAAATGAATCTGCCCTTCGAGGCACCCATCCATTGATTGCTTCTCCAGCTACAGCAGTGAGCCAAGAAGGCCAACCAGCTACAGCCTGTGCTCCTCTCTCTCCATTGCTCATACTCACTATACTAGAACTCATTCGATTATTAGCCTTTTCGATTATTTCCTTCTTTCCCCCCTCATCGGATGATACTGGAGCATACTCCACGTTATCGTTTCCAGGTTGATTCGATATCAAGCTAGCTGTGGCATCATTAGCACTGCCATCAACCTCTACCACGACTTCATCTTTTCTGGATAAAGAGACTAGCCGTTTGGCAGGCTTGTTTTTTTCTTTTCTTCTCACATTATTGTCTAAAAAATTATTTGCTCGACCGCCTTTCGAGCAAATGCAGCCCATAATTCCAATCCAGAATTCTCAACCGTGTGACTGGTTTTACTAACTTCAATTCTTTCCAGCATCAACCCCAAAATATCATCATCTCCAACGTATAAATGTCTTAACTTATCCTACTCCGCGTCTAATCAGTCAATGTAGTTCTTGAAAGTTGAAAATTCTTAACTTTTGATATCATGCTCTAACACAACAAGAAGAACCCAGATCACCAATTCAAAGGAAACAAATGATAAACATAAGAATCAATGGTAAATGCCCCAAGAAGAAAACTTTGAAAAAACTAAGATCAACCCAGATCCTCAAATCAAAAGATCAATAAAAAAAACCATTTTGACATATCAACAAGAACCCAGATCCAATCAGGTACAAAGATTGAGATACAACATTCAAAGATAACAGTTTCAAAACGTAGAAACAAACTAGAAAGACCCTTTTTTTTACAACTATTAAAACCATGCAAAAAGGAAAGGAAAAAAAACCCCAATTACAAGGCAAAAAAGAAAAAAGAAAAAAAGGATAAATTTGGACCCTTTTTTGGTCTTTGCAAGGTTATTGTGCGACAGCAAGATTGAAAGAGAAAGAGAGGGTATTTCGGATCTGGATATTTCCTAGAAATGCGAATACCCTTTGAAAATGAGAGATATTTTTTTGTTTCAGACAGGTTGTTCTTTCAAACTTCACTTCTGTTTTTAGCTTTTTTACAGACAACACTACTCCTGCAAGAAAGATTTGATTTTTTTAGAAGCAAAGCAAAGAAACAGAACACAATGATGCCAAGTGATGTGTGAGTAAGCGAATGAGCGAGCGAGAATTGAAAGGAGTGGGGATCCATACATCACATTAGCTTCTTCTTCATCTTCTTCCTCCTTGTTTTTTCTTGGCTCGTCTTGTTAGAGAAGCAAATAACAAAAGGATTTCTTCTTCTCGTGAGAAGAGAAACAGAGGCTCTTCCACGTGGCGACACAGTGGGCCCCGCATGTCCTTGTGGGCCCCGCAGTGGAAATCTTGCGTGATTGTGACTGCACTGCGGGGGGACTGGAGGAGAAGGGGATCATCATCATGGGCTGGGTCTTCTGGGGTTTTAATTCGACCTCGCTCATGCTCTTGAACTCAATCGAACCATCTTTCTGACGCCCGTGTTAAATCGTTACGCCAAAAAAGTATTAAGATAATTTAAAAGTATTTATGTTATTGAATAAAAATAATTATTAAAAATAATGGCCATTTTGAGAATATAAAATGCAAGAGAAAAAGATGAGGATTCATGAGAGGGAGAGGAGTGGTTGGATACGATGAGACAACATAGGACATATTGCTCGATCATCATTGGCTTAGTGCTAAATGTGGCTTTTGTCTTGAACAAGACGTCTAACATTCTCGTAGTTAAGAATTGAGAATCTGTTTAGAGTTCATGAGCTGAAAGGGTGTGCATCTGAAATTGCAATATTTTCTAGAAATTCTTTTGAAAAAAATTTTATATCTTTTTACTATTGAAAATTCGGTTTATAAAAATATTTTTTAATCAAAGAATCTGGCTTGATTTCTAAAATAATATTTTTATTTTATTTTAAACAGAAAATATTTTCCAAAAAATTACAAAAAATTCAAAAGTCTCTTGTTATCTGTTAATTTTATTAAATTTAATCTTCAATCTTTTGATTGGTATATATTTTATTTTTAATTTTTTTATTTAATTTGATTTTTATACCAACATTGATCCTTATTATTTTGATTGTTATTTATTTTTTTTATCATTTTTTTAATTGAAATTTCTTATCTATCAGATTTGATCTCCGTTCTTTTTATTGCTATTTATTTTACTTGAAATAATTTATGAAATTACTTTTTTTTCAATTTCATCCTCCTTCAACTTTTTAATCTATCAGATTTGGTCTTCATTATTTTTATTTATTTTATTTGAAATAATTTATGAAACTATATTTTTTTCAATTTCATCCTCCAATTTTTTATTTGTCAAATCTAGTCCCCGTTTGTTTTAATAAACTTGAAAAAAAAATATTAATAAGTCATTTTACATGACATAGTTAAATACTGAAAAATATTTTTCAACTCATTTTTCATGGCACTACCAAACATAAAAAAATAATTCACTTTTTAAGAATTCACTTTTCATGAAAACCACTTCCTAAAAAAAACTATTTTTCAGCAAACAAATAGGGCCTCATAGTCATACCATCTTCTTTGTGTATTGAGTTTGTAGTTATTAAACTTAGTTTGTCATGATTGGTTGATAGAAGAAATTTAAGATTTGGAATCTAATCAAGATTGTGTTTTTAGTTGAATTGAACAAGAAATTAGCCTAATAAAACCCAATTGACTTGGTTGGGTTTTTAATAACCCAACCAACCACAATTGACCTGAGAAAACTAATGGTGATATTAAGTTTCTTAGTTATTTTTTGAAGATTTATGGGAAATATTAAGAACTAAATTATTGTTTTCAAATACTTGTCATTCATAAATAGATGATCAAACAAAAGTAATGAATAAATCATTAACTATTTTACTATGTAATGTCATTCAAAAGAACTTTAAAAGTTTGGAATGTTTATTGTTTGTTAAGTTTGTACATAATAAGAATGTGCATTCTAATACATCGCATTAGCTTCCTTTTAATCTTCATCGTCTTCCTCCTTGTTTGTCTTGTCTTGTTATATAAGCAAATATCAACATAAAGACTTCTTTTTCTTCAATATTGTTTGTTTTTGCATTTGAGACTATATTTAGATGCATTTTTAAAGTGTATATGGCTTGAAAAAACATCAAATTAATTTTTTTAGCGCTTTCCTAGTTATTTTGATAAGATGATGTCAAAAAAAAAAAAATTTTAATGCTTTTTTAAGTGAAAAAAATTAAAAAACAGGAGACCAAGGTATAAAAGCGCCATAAATGGGTGATGGTTTTAAAGTTCATAAAAAGTTTAATTTTGTCCTCACACTTTTAAAATTATACATACTTGGTCCCCTAATATTTTTTCAATTCAATTATGGTACAAAAATTTATTTTTATTATTTTTAGTCAATAGTTTGGGAGAGGAGAGAGAAAGGTCGTCAGATTCTAGTGGTAAAAAAAAAAAGATGTCGTTGACATAGATTTCAGTCACCAAAATGGTTGATCTTTGTGTCAAATGATTTCATTTAATGATGAGAGTTCATATTAGATTTTTTTTTTTACTTTGAAAGTGCCTAAAAAACATATCTGAGCTCGAAAAGATTTTTTGTTTCGGGTTTTGGAATGGTTTTTAAGGTCATGGACAAGTTTATCAAGGTTTTTATGGTATTTTCTAAGTGTTTTATTTTCAAAAATGGGCTGGAAAATGGGTTTTGGGTAAAAAAAACCTTCAACCCTGATTTTTTAACCACCACAATGACTAGAATCTATGCAAAATTAGATGAAATATTGTTTGATTTATTTTTTAAAAAAAATCAAGGTGAACGACATGTCATCTACCCCAGCTACAATAAAAAAAATGGCCCAAACACACAAGCCTTATCGAAATGGGCCAATCTAGCTTAACGATGCTTGTCCTTTTTTTTCTAAATTGTTTTTCTATTTTTTAAAAAATTAATGTTTTTATATGTTTTTGTTTAAAATATTTTTTTTACTTATATTTAAATTAATACCCCTTCTCTCTTTTATTTTATTTATATAGTCTCTTTTAAATTACAATTATTTTTTAGTTATTTTGTATGTATTTAATTTTTGAAGAAATTTTTGTGATTAATCTATATGTTTTTTTAATATTTCATATAGATGAACTTTATTTCTTAAAATAAATAAAAAAAATTATTTTCAGATAATATATATAACCTTGCATGGTATTATTTTCTCTTTTATTTTATTTAATCAATTTAATATGTATTTCTATTCTTATTATTGTTTGATTGAATAAAAAAACTAATATAACTGCGTAAATATCTCATCTTGCGAGATTAAATATTTTAATTTACACTTATTTCTTGATTTTCCGAGTTTTATTTTTAATTATCATTTATCATTTTTTTATTTATTAACATATATAGTTCTTGATTTATTTGATTACATGTATGTATAAACTTTTTGATTTTGACTTGGAGATTTTTTAACTATAAAAATACATCAAAAAAAATAACTCGTATATATAATTTTTTTTTGTAGAAAACAAAATAATCTGAGATAAAACACATGTAAAATAATTAGTATGCCTACAATTTATAACGTTATGGTAAGAGTCGAAATCATTGATGAACAACTTAATATCACTTGTAAAGTTCATGGAATGAAAAGGAGTGTGTGTGAAATTGGGGCATTGCTTTTTATATGATTTTTTTTCTTTTAATAATTTTTTATTGTACCATTTTTTTTTTATGTATTGCAATAGTCATTAAACTTAGTTGTACTATATTTAAGATATAGGATATTATATTTTTAATTGAATTGAAAAAGTAATTAATTTGATATAACCTGATTAATTTGATTAGGATTTTAATAATTTAGTTGAACTTGACCGACCTAAACAAACTAAAAACAACATTTTTAGAATTGTTTAGAAATAGCATTGTTTTTCAGTTTTCTAAAATAAATTGTCAGAAAGGGAATAAATGCAACTTCTTATTCAAATGTAATATGTTTTTATCTAGAAAATTAAAAAAACTAATTTTCTAGTTTTTAAATTTGTATTGTGTTTGGAAAATATATTTTAGATATTATTTTAGTTTTTCTTTATAATTTTTCATTGTTTTTTAAATGAAGAAAAGATATGACTAATAATTTGTTTTTCTTTTATATACAAAAACCTTCCAGCAAGGTAAAGGATTAATGTTTTTTTACAATTTCCATATTTAGTTAGTGTCATAAAATTAATTTTTATTATAAATCAAATATAAAGTTTTTTCTGGTTAATAATATATTTTTTCATCATAATTTTTAATTTTAATAAAATAAAATTACTATTCTACAATTAAATTATCACAAATATAAAATATTAAGATGGTATAAAAATTAGTTGTAATGTTGATGTATTTTGTTCATGGAAAAATTCGTTTTCATTTTCATTTTGAATAAATAAAAACGTCTTACAATTCTCAATGATCATACATATGCTTTTATCAAGATTGATGATTGGATTTCGAAAGCAGAATTACAACTATAGTACATGTCAATGATCTAAGTATGAAAGATTTCATCACCATAATCTTTATTTTAGGGTTAATATTTTCTATTTATCATATAATGTTAATTGATTGCGTAATTGTACAACTCATATTGTAACATCAAAAGTCGATTTAATTAGCAGGCAAACAATCATTTATAGCATGTAATAGCTATTTGACATGTGTTTGTTTTATCATAGATGATATAAATATTTTTTTGGAAAAATAAATAAATATATAAGCTTTTCCAAAATGATTTTTAACCAAAAAAAAATTATAAATTGAAAAGTTTATACACATATTTAATTAAATAAATTGAGAATCATTTGTGCCAATAAATACCAAAAAAAATGTTGAATAATCTATTTGACTCGCCTCGTTGCGAGTCAGATAATATTTTTTTAATATAAAATAATGAATATGTAGGTTTTGCTAATGTGTTTTTTAACACCAAGTAAAAAGATGCAACTATGAATCGAAAAGCAAATGTGTATATATAATAAAATAAAATAAAAATCATATGTGCAATGACCCAACTTTCTAAATAATTTGTAGATAATTTCATATCAAATTTTACATTGCAAAAGAATTAGTTTATCAAAATTACAACTTCATTAATTACAAAAAAAAAAAAACACCTTAATCATCTATCCATTCTGCATAAGGATACGAAATACTTAAAATTAAATTAATATTAAGTAAGAGTTAATCTAAGTAATTAACAAATAAACAATTAAGTAATCCTTATGGTAAGTTATAACTTAATTAAGCTCTTTGATCATTTTTATGATTATATTAGTTCGTATTTATAAGTCATACTTTTCAAATCATTCTCGTATCATTACAAGCAATTAATTTCGAGCATTGTTTCACAATGACTAATTAACTAATTTCACTGTCCTTTTTATCAGGCGTTTATTTCCATCATTTGATATTCGATTTTATGACTTATAATCAATACTAGTTTCACCACCCATAATCGAACACTAGTTCCATCACATGATGATTAGTTATTCAGCTCATTATTAAGCACTAGCTTCATTACATGATAATTAATTTCTTAGCCCGTTACCTTCATTATATGACAACTAGTTTCATCCATAATTAAACACTAGTTCCTCACATATCAAACATTAAAAAGAATTTAGCACATTTAATGAAAATATAATGACTTAATTTGTCATAAGGATATCAAGGTATTAAGTATCTACCTAAGGCTTGAGCTTGTGGTGTTGTTTTCTGTTGCCATTCTAAACTGTCAATCTCTTTTGTTCCAGCAAGAAACATTATCATCATAGATATATTAACCATCAATTGAAATCCCTTTTTAATTCTCATTTAGTTCAATTTTGGATTTAAATTAGTTAATTTTGTGGATTTAATTTAAGCTTGTTAGCTAATTAGGGTTTATTTTATCAGCCATATTATATAAGTAGTTGAAATAATATTGAAAAGATAGATTTTTATCTTGATTAATAATTGAATAATGTGAGGCCCTTTTTCTTTAGGTTATTCATTAAACTTTCAAAGTTTATCAAATATATCAAATATATTGTCCATGTGGAGTTCTAATTATATACCTTCGATTCTTGATCCAATGAATTATTGGGTCAAGGTTTTCTTATTTAATTTAGGTTTTTTAATAAGTATTCTAATTCTTGATTGTGTATCCTAAGGTTTAGCATTACGGGTTCACATCATTATTTTGATATAATTAAATTTTATTGAAATATTACTTTGTAATTATTAAAATTTAAATTCAAATGAAATATATAAAAAATAAAGTTTTAAAAAGATTTAATTACTCTACTATGGATTTGAAATAAATATTTTATACGTGGATAATGTTTAGAAACATAAAAAGAATCTTGAACAAGAAAAAATATAGGATGACCAAAATCTTTAGGATGAAATTAAATTTCATAATAGAAAATGATAAAAAAGGTAAATTTTGAATATACTAATTATATATATATTTTTTTCTATTTCTACACATATTTTCTAGATATAAATATAATTCCAACATTCAACATCATCATTTGTGAAAAATTTAACTAGTGGTATTTCGTTCTATCTAAGAAATAAAAATAAATCAAGGAATATGACTAATACGGTAATACATGGAATGAGAATAACACTATAAGAAAATCAATACAAATCATATATTATAACATATTGGTTGTAGATGATAAATAAAGAACTTTATTAAATATTGTGGATTCTTATGTTTCCATCTCTTCATTTGACACGTGGAATGCATATCCTATTTGATTGAAAATTTCCAAAAACCAATGTTTAAATATTTTAAAAAATATTATATATATAATAGTATAAAATCAAACACCCACCTTAACATTTTCACCAAATCAACAAAAAAATTAACACACATTTCCTCCATTTTTAAATTAAATAAAAATTATTTTTGAATAATTTTTTGCACATATATTTTCTTCAAAATCTTCACAAAAAAAAAATTAACTTCCTTTTAATTCTCATCAATCTAACAAAAACCTCAACCCTTTTTATTTTTTATTTATTTAATAGTAAAGATATTCTCGAGGCAGCTTGCCGTGAAATCAAGTTCAGATTCGTTTGGACAAGCAAACAAGCTTCGCAGGAACCAAACTGGGTGAGTTACTCTAATCCTTGTTTTAGATTTCCTTAACCAGACAACCAACCGCACGCTCTTTTATTTCTTAGCCTTATTTAAAAAAATAAAAAGAGAAAAGGAAAGAAATAAGACAGCTCGCCGTCAAAGCAGCCCCACGTAGGTAGGGGATAAGCGACGAAGCAAAAGTCTGAAATTCGAACCTGTAGGTTCGGATTACACAGCTGGAGACAGGCTGTCTCCAACAAAGTCCCACTTAACTACACGGTCTCTCTCTCTCTCTGTCTCTCTCTCCCCCCCCCCCCCGCTACCTTTCTCTCGCTACCTTGGTCTTTCAAGTTAGGGTTTTCTTTATCTTGCTTCGCTGTTGTTGGAATCCCCATTTCTCTTTACCAGATCAAGTTTCTCTGCTTTGTAAGCTTTCGATTGATCTGATTCTTTCTCATTTTGGCTATCTTTTTTGTCTGCTTGGAGTTTTGCATCTTCCTTTACGATGATTTTTTGTTGTAGTTATCGTTTTCGTGTTTTTTTTGCGATTTTTTCAGTGCATGGTGATTTGGAGATGTTATGAGGATAAGGATATTTTTTTTCATTTTTTAAAATTATTTGTTTGCATGTTTGGTTGCTGAGAAAGTGAAGAAAATGAAAATTTTGATAATTTTCTTCAACGGTTGAAGTTGGAGAAAGCATAAAATATTACCGAGGTTAATATTTTTTCTCTCGGAATTTAATAAGATCTAAATAATGTGAAACGTTGAGATTTAAATTTGCTAAAGAGGAATTGATGCATGCACTTGGAATGATTTTTTTTAATAACCATATGGAAGAAGTATCGGACGGCCCGTGTAGTGTGTTGTTTGTGATGCAGCATGATGATAACAGGGTTTCTTGTGGTTAATTATTAGTTATTTACTATATGCCAATGTTGTTCTTTGCTGGCAATGATGTTATTGCTTTTAATGGTTTCGTAGTTGTCTTCTTTTTTCTAGGAATTCTGATGTTGATTTACAGATGTGTAACGCTGAATTTGGATGATTGTACTTATTTCGTCGTGAATGCCATGGAATGTATGATTTATGTGATTTTGTTCGAGTCTTTGTAAAATGTGGTTGAAATTTGGGCAAGATAAACTAATTGCAACTCGTCAAATACGCTATAGGTTGATAAGCAGCCTTGTTTTTCTGGCAATCTGACTCCCTTGCCTTACTTGCAAACTCTCGAACATGAACTTATCTGTTTGTAGTTTCTTGCTAAAAGACTCGTTTCAGTCGTGTAATCATTGCAGATGGTTCTTTACTTAATAAGGCTCTTCTGAGCTTGGTACCTGCAGGATTTGGGCATTGATATATGAATGATAAGTATGATTTAAATTTTGGCACCTTTTTTGAGTATTTTTAATTTTTGCACTACAGGTGATTGGGCTGGAAAACTTGAGCCAGACAGAAAGCAGTGATATGTTGTGTTGGCTTTGGATTGATTGATGTCTGGCATCATACATGGGTTTGTCATCATTACTACGTGGAGAGTGAGGGTTGATTGCTCTGGGTGACTGGTTGGTTCAGTTTTCAACAATCTGATTCCAGTATTTTTTTGGAAATTTCCAACACAAAATTAATCCTCAGAAGGAAGTGCATGCACGACCAGAGGAGGATTCTTTGTGTCAATGCTGGCAGAGAGCATGCGTGGAATTTGTGCTTCGGGTAATGCCCCTGACGAGTGCTGCTGCCGATGCATTGGGTGTGGTGACAATTTGTCTAGTCGCTATTTTGATTCTTTTCGGTCTGGTGTGCATTGCTTACTCATTTTACTTCCGCTCTCGTGTTCGTAGTCAAGGCTTTTCTCAACTCAGCTATTTTAGTGGTCCCTGGATCATCCGAATAACAATCATCTTGTTCGTAATCTGGTGGGGTGTTGGTGAAATTTTACGGTTAAGTTTGTTGAGACACAAGGGTAGAGTGTTGGATGTCCTTGACTACAAATGGCAGGAAACTGTCTGCAAATGCTACATTGTCTCGAATTTGGGTTTTGCAGAACCTTGCTTGTTACTCACCATCATATTTCTTCTTCGGGCGCCGTTACAGAAGATGGGAACGGGAGCTCTTTGTCGCGGGTGGAATGGGAAAACCGCATTATGTGTCCTCCTTTATTGCCTGCCAATGTTTGTCCTTCAGCTTGCTATTATTCTAATTGGGCCGCAATTACGGAGTAGATTGAAAAGGTTGCCTCATTATTTTACAACCACAGCAACTCATGGGATGCAAAATGCTACCTCCGATATTGCGCTTTGCACTTACCCTTTATTGAATACAATCCTTCTTGGGGTTTTTGCTTCTGCACTAACTGTCTACCTGTTTTGGCTTGGAAGGCGGATTTTGAAATTGGTCATCAATAAGGGTTTGCAAAAGAGAGTATACACGTTAATATTCTCAGTTTCAAGTTTCCTTCCATTGAGGGTTCTTTTACTTGGACTATCTGTTTTATCTAAACCAGAGCATTTTCTATTTGAAGCTCTTGCTTTCTCAGCCTTTCTTGCCCTTTCATGCTGTGCTGGGGTGTGTATCTGCATGCTTGTTTACTATCCAGTTGCTGATTCTTTGGCGCTGGGGGATCTTCGAGACTTGGAGGCTAGAAGACATGCCGCTGAAGAAACCATTTCCCTGGTTGCAAACCAAAGCCATCTTGAAGAAAGCGGTGTGAGCCCTGGCAGAAACTCTGACGCCTCAACCAAGCGTGGATCAATTTCTTTCCGTACTTACCAAAGAGATGGCACTTCTTCAGGGCCATTTGTTGAACTGAGCCTTTTTTCACCGAGTCCAGATGCCACTCCGCCAGAGTCACCTCCGCCTCTAGGCTGGCCTATGCGCCCGCTTGTGGACCCGAAAACTGGGCAAGGAACTGATTTCTCGCAGTGAATATCAATTTTGTGAAAAAGAAAAACTGATTGTAAAGGGTTAGTCTCCATAAGGATTTTTATTACTGGTTTGTTTTCTAGTTTTAGATTATCCTGGTTTTTGGTTTAGTGATTCCATGATCTGCTTCTTCTCTTTTTATAACATTTTTAATGTTGATTTTTATTGGCGTCTTTCTAAATAGCCTCCTCTTCAGTTAAAGCAAGGTGCTTTCTCTAAACCCTAAACAGCAATGTCTAAGCTGGTGGATCAATTAGAGGAAGAACTTTTTGCAGCCCAGAATATCTAAAACCATCACTCCCCTTCGATCCTGTTGGAGATCATGTCGGGTGGATGATTTTCTCCACTCGGCGAGTACCCACTAGGTACTCGATTATAAAAACAAACTATACTCGTTAATGATTCATAAAACCACAAAATATAGTCTAAACTTTAAATTCATGCATAAACCTCTAAAAACCCTTCGTGAAAGATATGATTTTTGACTTTTGTTTTGAAATTGACTTAATAAACCTGAACCGAGATCAAACCCTGAACCGGTCAAACCCTGAACCGGTCAAACCCGAGCCACATAACCATGGTTAAAATTGGTAAGTTTATAGGAAAAGAGCAAATTAGCATATGAGTAAATGGAAATGTATATTTGTTAGTGACATGTGTCGCCCCCACCTCTACCGCCTCGCTCAACGATGTATATAATTCTAAAAAAGGAGGGCAGGGCAGGGCAGGGCAAGCGATGAAGATGAAGGTCCAACAAAAATGCAAAAACAATAAAGAAAGAAAGAGAAACGGCAACGTTCTGGGAAGCTCCAGCAGGTGATCCAAAGGTCGGAGAAAAAATCTTTAAAACCAAGTGTGATGAGTGTCATATTGCGAACAAAGGTGATGATGCTACGAATCCAATATGTATAGGAATAAAGATCTTTGGTGGTTGGATTATAAGTCAATCAAAATTTATTGTTTGAAAGTTTCTATCCTCTATCTTTATAGAAATTACCCCGAGTGCCTTCTGTTACTTATAAATATATTTTTTAAAATTTGAAAACTTTACGATGATAAAATTAATAATTTTTTTTAAATGTAATAATTATAATAAAAACATTAAGTTTCAAGAACCAAAGTTTGTTATTGTTTTGATGTAATAAATATTCTAGTACTCGAAAAAATTTATTTATTTTGAATAGAAATTTTGAACCCTTTATGTGAGTGGTTTGAAGAGTATTTATATCCTTCAAATCCAGTAATCTCTCTATCCTAGAAGGGTAAAGACATCTATTTCCACTATAATATTAATAAGGATTAGACATCCCTAACATGACCAATTAATGGCGTATAAATATCCTTGTCATTATCATTAACAAGAGAGACAAATATTCTTGACATTAATATTAATAAAAGACAAATATCCCTAACATTAACTTCCATGACTGTCTATCAAGAGAAAAGATATTAGGATTTCTTCTTGTCCTTTAAAGATCTCTGAAGATAAAAATAAATTCTTACTAGCTGGTGTCTGTTAAGAGCCTTCCTTGTCCCCTAGGTTCAGCACTTGGCCAAGCCCATGCTAAGATAAGTTTGCCATGGGACAAGTCCTTTTAGCACCTGGGTTTAGCACTTGGCCAAGCCCATGCCAAATTAGGTCCGTCCAGGGGCAGGTCCCCTTGGCACTTGGGCCCAACGCTTGGTGGAGCCCATCTCAAGTTAGGTTCACCCTGGGGTACGTCCCTTTGGCACTTAGACTCGGTGCTTGACCAAGCTCATGCCAAGTTGGTTTGGCCCAGGGGCAGGTCCTTTTAGCACCTGGATTTTGTGATTGGCCGAGCCTATGCCAAGTTGGGTCGGCCCTAAGGCAGGTCAATTTGGCAGTTGACCAAGCTCATGCCAAGTTGATTCTGCCTAGGGGCACGTCCTCTTAGTACTTAGACTCAACACTTGGCCGAACTCATGTCAAGTTGGGTCCGTCTTGGGGCATGTCCTTTTAGCATATGGGCTCAACATTTGTCCGAGCCCATGCCAAGTTGGGTCCGCCCAAATCATCTTATTTTAGGTAGGGGTTTAACCCTAGTTTTCTCTGCGAGGAATGAACTCCCTAGTTCGTCAAAAGGTGTTGATCATAAACAAGATAGGTAGCTTAAGATATTGTTAGTTAATGCTACTATTGGTGAAGAAAGGTTATTTATTAAAGGATGAAGAATTGCAAGACCTAATTTGAATGGAATTTTTGGCAGTCAGGGACAACACCTAGATATTTGTATTCTGCTGCGAACAAGAACATGGCTATGAGTTGGGGTGAGAATACTTTGCATGGGAACTTGCTTAACCTTAAAAAGGTATACATACCATTCCCTTACATTCTGCTTTTGGCATAACTTTTTTATGAAGTCAAATTTTATTTTATAGGCTTGAAGGCCAAGCCGAGGCCTGTGATAAGATTATTAATCTCTTGATTCTGACAATCTGATTTATTTTTTCTTGGTGAAATGATTGTGAATTGTGCTCAATACCTGTAAAAGATCCCCTTTTTAGAGTTTGAGGACTGTTCGATGATTAAGTCAATATTATATGAGAGAAAAAACAGTCATCTTTTAGAAGAAAACCCTAGAAATGGATATATGTTATTCGTAGTATGGAAAAATCAAACCTACCTTGTGGAGGTTACATTAGTCCCTTTTATAACTTCTAAGGTCTCCCGTTTCATGGAAGGGGAAAAAGGTTCACATATCAAACAAACATTTTTGTATTGTTAGGATAAAATATACTTGACTCATCAGAGTAAAATATCTCTAACCGTGAGTCTGACAGTTCGCCAAATCCATACAAGTCTGGGTCCAGTGCTTGGCTAAGCATGGAGATGAACCGCCAAACCCACACATGGTTGGGTTCATCACTTGGTTGGGCTCGGAGATGGTGGGTTTGGCGGTTTGCCATACCCATGCATGTTTGGGCTAAACGCTTAGTCAAGCTCAAGGATAGTGGGGTTGACAGTTTGCCAGACCCATATAAATCTGGGCTTAGTGCTTGGTTGAGCTTGAAAATGATGGGTCTGGCAGTTTGCCAAAAATATATATATATATATATATATATATATATATATATATATATATATATATATGCGCTTAGCGTTTGGTCGAGTCTAGAAATGGCGGTTCTAACGGTTTCCTAGACCTACACAAGTCAGGGCTCAATGCTTGATTAAGCTTGGAGATGGTGGGTTTAACAGTTTACTAAACCCGTTATCTGGGCTCAATAATTAGTAGAGTCCAGAGATAATGAGTTATCATCCTAAATTTTATTTATTGGACTAAGAAAAAACAAAAAACAGTTATTCATCACTTTTCACTTAAGTTTCTGTATATTAGAATAATGAATTGATTGATTATTGAATATTAGAAAGAAATTTAAATATAATCTAATTTATTTTTAAGAGATTATTATGAGAAAAGTTGAATTAACATAATATGATGTTATTTTTTCAAATTTATTTATATGGAATAAATTAGATAGGGTTTGAGTTTTTTAAATGAGAGTATTTCTGTTAATTTTTTTGAAAGTATCTAATATAATTAAATTGAAGAATAACTACATTTCTGATGATAATTTTTTGGTCAAACCATATTAAAGAAAAATCAATTTAAGTTCCCAACTCTTTTTATATTATTATTATATTAGAGTACCTAAACTTTTATTTTATCTATTTGAGTGATGAACTTTTTTTTATTTTTTTTACCCGAGTTTTGAAAATGCTAATATGGCCGAAATCAATTAACACTTGGCAAAAACTAGATCCCAATTTATTGATAAAAATAAAAAAATATAAAGAAAATAAAACACATCAAATCAATAAAAATTTCAAAAATGAAAATAAAGTTTTCCCTCCTATTCAAGTTTTCATATTTGATTTTTTGTTGTTTTAATTTTTTTTTCAATTTATAACACCTATTCTGTTTATATATATATATATATATATATATATATATATATATATATATATATATATAAATAAATAAATACCGGTGAGATTATTTTTTGTCATGTGCAAGTTAGAGACCTCACGTGTTAGTTTAACTCAACTAAGTTTGCAATTTCAAAGTCATTTGTCGGACGAAACTAAATAGAAAAATAAAATAAAATTATACACTCAAATAGAATAAAAGTTCTGAATAAAAATCAAAGAATATAGAGACTTAAGTACCTGGTAGGTGATAATTTTTGTTTTTAGATGTGTTTTAAGAGTATGTTTTATTTGAAAAAAATATTAAATTAATGTTTTTTTAGTATTTTTAGATGATTTAGATGTTTTTATATAAAAGAATAAAAAAAATATTATTTTTAAATAAAAAATATTTTTTTTAAATTTCTTTCTCCCCCAAGGTTATTTTCTATATGATTCAATTGTGGATTTAATTTTGTTTGATATTGATTCGGGGTCAATTGTAATAATAATCATATATTATATTAAAATTAAATTTTATAATGTACAAATATTAGAAAATAATATAAATTATATCTTGAGATCTCATTTAACAACTTAAATTATTGAATTGAGATGATTCTTTGATAATAAATTAATATTGGTGAGCTAGTAAAAATTTGGTTTAGACGAGCTTTTTTTTATATATATATTGTTAATATTAACTTTTAAATTAATTAGGTTTTGGCAAGATAAGCCGAGTTTTTGTCATACAATACTCCTAGATAATATTGATGGTAAATAATTAATATATACTTTTAATTGGTGATGAATATTTATTCTGGCATTTGAAGATATTTTCTACGTGATTTTTTTGGTATGATTTATCACTGCTCAGATCTTATGCCGTCCTCCTAAAGATACGAATATCATTTTTGATGCACATACTACAAAATATAGATGGTGATTAATTAATAATTAATTTTGATAAATTAAAAAAAAACTAAATTACAATATATATTTTTTAGTTTTTTATAAATTAAACTCGGGGTGCGAATTTGCCGAATGAATGGGAAGGCAACATTAATAAAAACATGGAATTCAGTTTTATATTCTCATATATATATATATATATATATATATATATATATATATATATATATAAGCCAAAAAATAATTAAATTGTCAACTACTTGATTGAGAAAGAAACAAGAAACGAAGATGCTAATTTAGTCCTTTTCGATTTGTATTTAATTATTCATCATTTATTTATTTATTTAATTGCCTGTTTTGTTTTGTAATTTAGTCCGTACGTTTCATTTCCATTGTGCCCTCCCTAAAATAATAATATTTACAGAGTTTACATGACATTTAATACAGATCTTGATTAATTTGGAAAATAAAATTGTGGAATCTCGAACAAATCTCAATTTGTGGGTTAAAAATAATAATAAAAAAATATTCTCATATTAATTTTTGAGTTAATATAATTTAAGTTTCTTTAATATACCTGCAAACATTAGAAAAAATATATTTCTATATTCTAAGTTTCAAAATTTAAAATAGAAAACAAATATTTTTACCACCAATTAAATCACACTATAGTTAATTTAATTAATGTTTCAGAACATACATGACAAATACAAAATAAAATTCAAACACATTTGATTAAAAAGAGAAAGATATAAATATAAAACAAATATATTTTTAAAATATTTTTTTAATTAATTTTTATATTTTTAAAATACAGAGTATATGAAAATATATATGTTTTATCCTTGTAAGCTCTGAGTTGATTTTACAATGTAATATTTGAGAATGCGGTTAAAATCATATTTTTTAAAATTTTAAGTTTTTTTAATTTTTTTTAATTTTTTTAATATTAAAAATAATTTTTAACAAATAATAATATATATTATTTTAATATATTTTTAAATAAAAAATATTTTAAATTATAACTTCATCAACACTCCTCCTCGACAGACTCTAGGACAGCAACCAAGTTAAATGTTAGAAATTCATAAGATTAGGTAATAATTTAATGAAACCTCAAAGTCAAATAAAAACGTGGAACCAGAACACAACAATTATTATTATTTTTTTTGGATTCGAGTAAATTTTATTTTAAAAAAAATATATTTTATGGATCCAGATAAGTGAGTAAAATTCCGGCTATTTCAGACTCTTACAAAAAATACACGTTCTGACTCAAACTCAAAACTTACCATACAAATCTCAAGTTTATTGTTATCACGCTAAGTCTCTTGGTAACTCAACAATTATTATTATTACAAGAAAAAAAAAGATAGTAATTTAAAATAATTTGAGTCTTTTTTTATAACACAGTTAAAATTATAATTTTTAAAATTTTAAATTTATTTAAAATTTAAAATTTTTAGATTATTTTAATATATTAATATCAAAAATAATTTTAAAAATTAAAAGTAATATTTTTTTAATATATTTTTAAATAAAACATATTTTAAATTAGATCTACGAGAACAAGCTACAGACAGCGACAAAGTGAGATGTTGAGATTAGGTTATAATTTAATGAAACCTCATAATCAAATTAAAATGTGGGACCAGAACACAACAACAGCCACTATTATTATTATTATTATTATTATTATTACAAGGAAAAACAAAAAAACAGCATCTGGTTTCTTATCAAACGAAAGGCTTCATTCAAGCTGTGCACATTATATCAAGATCTCCATCTTCCTTGCAAATCTTTTCCTCTCCAAACCCATTTTAGCCTTGAGTCGACCATCTGTATAATCCTACTACTCTTTCTTGAGGTTAGTTTTCTTCATGCTCTTCTTCTATCTTGATGCAGTTCCAGATCTTCCAAGTAGTGTTTCACAAGCATATATATATATATTGCTAGCTAGCTCATGATTCCTTGTATTTCTCTGTGTGTTCGGTCGAGGCTTCATTTATTCATGTGAAGTATGCATCTATGCTGTGATTTCAATTGGAATATGTCTGTCATGCAGTTCACTACAAGAATTCACAGACCACACATGTTCATATCAATCATTGATGTATACATGTGTTTGTATATATTCAGCTATTTATATCTGGGTAGTGTCAGAACCACCGTTCTCTGAACTTTATACATTATCAAATTCAAACATTTTTAGTTCCGGCCCAGTATTTCTAGGCTTGGGAGCATGTTAAGCATATTTTTTTGAACATGCTAAGAATGTTTTAAACCCATTAAAAATAGGTTAATCACATATTAATTATTGATGCATATGAATGCTTGTATCCGGCCATTGGTGTACCTTAGTATTACCTTGGTTAGGGGTCTTCTTAACTAATTTTGTTCGAGTGATGGATGTTAATTTAAGGTTTGTGAAAATAACTATGAATTAAACTAATTAATAAATCTATTATAATACAATGGAGGTTGCTAGTGCTGGGTATGATTGTCGGTGGTCACTGTGAAGTGTGTATGTATATATATATAGGTTTTTTAATTAAAAAAAAAAACAGATGGGATAATTTGGTGCTATTTATTAAGGAAATTCAGCTATGAATTCTACATGGATGAAAGCAAAGGATAAAGAAGCTCGTTACATGTTAATATTTTTAAAAAATAAAAAACTTCATGAAAATTCTTAAAATATTCAATTTTATTTTTCCAGATTTTTATTTATTAAAAGCTTGTTGCAATACTTTATATAGAAAAAACTAGAAAATCCTACTAAATTAGGAAAAACATTCTCTTCAAATAAAAAATAAAAAACTAGAAAAGCATAATAAAATAATATTAACCAATAAAAACACTTATTTTTTTCTAAAGAAACTCCTGCATCATATTTTGATTATCTAAATCGATATGGACTGAGTTTCTAGTTATTGCAGGAAAGATGACGGGAAGAAAGATATCAAGGAATGGTTTCGATGAAGAACAAGGAGAACCTTCAAATTCTCCGGCGGATAAGGTATGCTGTAGCCAATTGAGACATTGTCTCTGCGTGGTTGGAAGGCTTATATTGTGTTTGTTAGACTTTAACAAGGTTTCTAGTTGAATTTCTTACAACCTAGACAAATTTTCTTCTGCAACTGCAGTTATTTGAGTTTATTATCGTTTGTTTACCCTAAGTATTTGGTTGACTCGTTTTAAACATAGTCAAGTTATCATC
>Ga0325411_1000803_pt1 | contig 33658 bp, 19 predicted proteins | sample PopdelMetagenome_13_FD_206181 | JGI IMG/M metagenome (GOLD analysis project Ga0325411, IMG submission 206181) | Populus deltoides microbial communities from Bellville, Georgia, United States - Xylem-PdIQD-R4 | ecosystem: Host-associated > Plants > Phyllosphere > Stem > Wood/Secondary xylem...
TGTGTGTGTGTGTGTGTGTGTGTGATTACCTTCAGCAAAAGACTTAAGATACCTAATAGTCAAGAAGATCAAATATCAAGCAATCTCAACACAACTCACAAGTGGTGAGTATGTAACACATATAAGTTTAGTTATCAAGTTAAAGAGTTCTAGTTAGACTTACTAAGGATGAGCCTTGGTGTCAACCATGCCATTTACGTTAGAATATCACATACACAACACATCCCAAATATTAACAAGACCATTTCAAAATCTTAAAAGTTTCAATAGAAATTATAAACACACACTTACAACAACACGTATATTTACAATGCCTAAAGTTCAAATATCAAATTTAAAAGAAAAGCAAAATAAGGGCAACAATAGAATAAATATATATGTTTTCAAAAGCCTAAAGATCAAAATATCAAACATAAAATAAATGAATAACAACAACAATATCAACTATATAAGCATAGATGTATACCTAAACTTGTAATTTAAGGATTAATTAGACAAATATATTAATACCTAGAGCTTTTGGAAACCCTAAATCTCAAGCTCCAATATAAAATTAAGACTTTACAACTTGCTTTTCCCTAAAGTAATAAGAGACCTAAAACCTTAATTTTTATATTCTTAGTACTTTTCAGGTTTTCCCTCTAAAAAATCTATTTTCTTTCTTTCTCACCGTTCCTCTTCTTCCTTTCTCTTTTATTTTCTAACTAGACCTATTTATAGGCAAGATAATCGACTAAATAAGATCGACATGAATTGTCAAATGTGCAAGCAACCCAAAATCAATCATTGAAAGGCCTAAGACATAAACTGAGACCACAAGTTTTGCACATGAGCATGCAATTGCTCTCATGGTGAGGGGTAGTAAGATAATTGTTGAGGAAAAGCAGTTAAATAAAACAGCAAAAGAAAAAGGAGAAAAAAAAAACCTTTTATGGTGAAAGACAAACTAATTAAAGACTAGACGACGCCAAGATTATTAAAGGATGACAACTAACATGGCTCCAAACAATCCTAAAATTAAGCCAACCAACAGTGAAGAGGCATGTCGATTGTGAGGCTTTAAAAGGGCTAGCTACTAAGGTTTTATACAAGTCAAAGTAAGAAGAATGTTGGGTATTTGACTCTTTGAAAACAATGGCTAGGGTTATTTCCTCCAACTTTGCTTATAAGGAAGAAGACAAAGGAGACTGCTTTGGTGTATATATGGAACCTCTATGAGAACAATACTTGATGTGGTGAAAGTTCAAAGCAGTCCTTACAAACTAACATCTTTTCTTTTTGGTTTTAATAGTCCTATAGTTCTAATTTTACAATTTACAACCAAATTTAAGTTAAACAAAATAAAAAATTTCAATTGGACCTGTGGCTAAAATTAGGTAAACCCCTCCATTCTCTCTATATTTTTCAAAGTGGCTATTAGCTTGCAAAACTTTCAATTAAAGTTACAAACTATAAAAGTCAAAAAATTATCTAATTAAAACCTTGATTGAATTAATAGAACCTCCCAAATCATATCAATTTGTCAAATTTGGTCATTGATCCTTCAATTCCTATAATTACAATTGATTTAGTTTAGTTACATTATTGGAACAATTATCCTATCCAATTAAAGCTTGAAAAAAAATTGTCCAATCAATGCAAAAAATATTTTTTGGATTTTCTTGTTTTCAAATGTTTTTGAAATTACTTTGGCTATTTCTGAAAAAATTACTCAGGGTTAAAATGGGTTATAACAACCCTATAGAAAGATAATTGAAAAACAAAATCATGAATCTCTATTTCTAAGAAACCCAATGTAAAATGACGAAATAAAAAAACTCAAATAATAAAAAGGACTTAAAAAAAAATCCTAATAAACCCAAGTGATCTAACCAACCCCCACTGAAACTTGGTTACGTGAGTGCAATAAACAAATATAAGGTAAAATGAGATAACAATATAAAGCTCAATTCCCGAACAAACCTAATATCGAATGATAAAAAAAAATCAACTTTTAAAAAAAAAACAAACCATCTCGTGCTAACTCCCTGAATTTGCAATCTAGGTAATGAGATTAGGATAACCCTATAGGAAAAAAAACTCATGAAGTCCAATCCTAAATCAGCCTAATATTAGAGAATGAATTTTTTTAAAAAAAATGTAAGAAAATTGACCAAAGTTAACTTGTATTAACCTTCTAAACCCGTGACTTAAGGCATGAGGCTGGAAACCTTCTAAACCCATGACTCAGGGCATGAGACTGGGATTATCTTATAGAAGTCAAACGAGAAAAATTACAAAACTCAATCCTTGAAAAAGGGATTGTTAGAAAAAGATTAGCCAATGGACTGGCTTTCAAATGAACTTGCTAAAAAGAATCCTGCTTTTGACCCTCTCGGTATAAAAATAAAAAAGACGTTTCGACAATATTGAATAATAAAATTGAAAAAAATATCAATTCAAAAAAAGGACCTAAAAAACAAATAGTGATAAAAAGATGACTAAAATTGAAAAAGAAAAAATGTAACAGGACAACTTGCAAATTTGGATAATTCAGCATGAAAATCAAGGAGAGGAGAGAGAAGAAAAGGAGGAGAAAAAAGAAAAGGTCATTGGATCCTTACCACCGCCTACTCGTTGGCATGTGCTACCCCAATGGAAAAAACTTATTGAGTCGCTTCTAATGCCATCAAAGAAGATGATGTTCAGCCACTAGAGCAAGTTGCACGCGCCACTAAAGTGTATCAGCGTCCTTCAAGTGTTGGTGCATGCAATGCAAGCGTCAGCAAGTTTGTCCATGCTCGTTTAGCCTAGTTTTTCTTATTTGTTTGAGTTTGAAATTTGGTCCCTTAAGCCTTAATTATTTTAGATTAATAAAATTTTATTTTATTTTATGAAATCGAGTATAAACCATGCACCAAAATCTTTTCTCGACATCGAAAGATCCTAATAGCTAGGCAACTAAAAAAAGGGTTATGTCTAACCCCAAATAAACACAATGTGAATGGATTTAATTGAAATAAAAATAAAAATTAATAGGTGACTAAATAAATTTTTGAACCTTTTTCATGCTCATACAATTCAGTCCTTGAATATTTATCATTGTTCAAATTCAATTTCTATAACTTTAATTATTATAGATCAATAAAATTTTATTTGATTCCCGTAAAAGGAAATTTGTTACCATACATCATACCTGATCATTAAAACACTCGTTGTTAATTCATTATCATTTCGAAAACAACAATAAAAGCTTTGATACCAATGCAATAAAATCAATTGTTCCACTAATAATGAGGCAATAACCTTAACTTGAACATCTCATTATTAATACAAGAACACATCAAATTATCAATATTTATCAAAATATAGTAATAAAGTAAACATATCCATTAGTCATTCTCTGTTTCTTGATTATTTCTTCTTGATCTCTAGTTATACTGCTATTATTTCTTGCGCCAGAGCTGGATTGTTTTATATATCTTCATAGAAGTATTTCTTAAAAGCTTCCATATGAGCCACCTGCAAACATATTGCTAATATTGCAGACCTGTCTCCATTAGGACTTGGCAGAAGCAATGAGTCGTCATCAAAATCATGAGTTCCTTGTCCCATATAAATCTCCTTTCCCCACCCAAAATCAAGGCCATAAATAGGTAGGGTTAACCAACTAACCACCCCGATATTTGGGTTCCCATAAAAGGGCCCTTCAGTGCCTCCTAGTGCGTGAATGTCTTGAAACCTTGTCAAGTTTGGTTGATTCTTCAAGAAATCAATCGCAGATCTCACATACGCATTTGTCACCGTTTCAATTGCTTCCCTTATCTTTCTTAATCTTTCTTGTGGCATATCCCAAGGGCTTTGACATGAGCTCACCGGCGTGACTAACAACGATCACATTAAGAGTAGCATTGCCAAAGTAACCATTAGGCAAAGGGGACTGCATCCGTTTACGTGAATCAACACAAACACCTAGAGCAGTTGGCTGCTCTAGGTTGTGTCCACAAGCCTTACAAACAGACCTCCAAACATGTCCAGACAAGGTCTCATATCTAGTATAACCACGACCACTATCTGTACTGATTCTTTCCTCATTTGCCACATTCTTTAAATTTTCAACCTGAATTTTGGTTAGCCTCAACATGGCTACATTTGCCTTCTTTTTTCTCTCTTCATCGTTATTCAACTGCCCCAATAGTAATGGTGGAAGATCAAACTCCGCGTGGTGACACTGTGAAGCTATTGGAGGATCCCTAGCTCGCAAGACCTTTCGGTCAAGAAAAGGAACCACGCCTAATGGCTCGCAACGGGCAATTCTTGCCCACTCTGACATAAAGTGAAGAGCACTTTGCCCATCAACAACAACATGAGATATTGTTAAACTTAGGGTAATACGTACCACCACATTGGAACTTGGTGAGTTGCACTAGTAATAGAGGCAAGTCATGTATTGGAACGGTATAGTCAACATTTGGGATTAGGTATTTGTACTCTGAAAATGATAGGAAGTCGCCAAGATCTTCAAGCTTGGATTCAGATTCAGCCTCAGTGAACATAACACCCATGGCATTGCACTTAAGCTCCAAGCGGCCACGACCTATCAGTGTAAACGGCCAGCTAGTAGATAAAATGGCACCAAAACATCTCTCAATGAATCTTTAAGGTTATTGACAACATCATTGGATGATGTTAGCCAGTTTGGCAATGGTTTGTAGAAGTAGATAGTGGGAACATGCATTATTGTTCCAATTTGATCCAACTCAGAAAGGGAAACGCGGCCGGTCCATATTAGTTTGGCAGGTTTCACTATATAAGAGCCTTTGATTGTCACCACCACCATTATTATTATTATTATTATTATAAGAGTGAGAGTTGCGAATGCTACAATAAGTTGTATTTAAAAGCCATAGTCAAGAGTAAAAAAATGAAGATACGTAGATACTTTGTTGAAATGATTTTTTCGTGAGTCTAGTAGTTCCCTCGAAACGTCCGATCCTAAGGAGAGTCCATCAACACCTTCAAGAATTTTTTTTTTTTTAAAAAGAGTATCAGTCCAAATAAATATTGTTCTCTTGTAGTTCCAAGGGAATGGATGAATTTTTTTTTCTAAATTCTTCAACTTTTCAAGCAAATGAGAGGAAAGGCATGTATATGAGGTTTGGATTATGCACGAATAAGCCGGGTTAGTTGGTGAAGGAAGAACAGTGACGACTTAACAAAAGCGAGCTTTGCATGAGAAAAATATAGCGACTTGAATGAATTTTTACAATCAAGGGATAAAATCGTATAGAATTATTTAAAACTCAATAATTTTTTTTTCCTTGAAACCCAGGTAGGCAAAACATTTGACCAATCAAAAATTGAGTTATTAATTAATTAGTACATGAACTTTGTGTTGTTATTTGTCAAGTATATATACGAACTTTATTTTTTACCAAATAAGTTTTTTTAACCTTTTTGAACTAGATCAAGTAAGTATAAAATGTATGCTAAGTTGTTCACTAAATAACAAATGGAATCATAATATGTAACAAAAATATTTGACGGGTTGAAAACTGGTTCATTTTTCAGCCAAATAAACCAACCCACAACATAGAATCTTAATTTAAATCAAACCCAATTTAACTACAATCTAAAATATTATTTCACATAATCCATCTTTAATTTAACATCAAAATATTTTCCACTTCATATATACAAAAGTATGCAAAGTAAGAAAATATCTTGACACATAAAATCATGCTAATATAACTTGAAATAATCATATTGCAAAAACAAAATCAATAATAATAATAATAATAATAATAATAATAATAATAATAATAAAAATGAACAATGAAATATTCATTGTGAAATAAGTTTTATAAATAGTGAATTGAACAATTAATTTCACCCAATTCTTTTAGTTTATTCTACACACACACACACAAAATGACAAGTAATTTTCATCTACATTTACTGCTAGAGTTAACGATGGAATTTGTGTTGTCAATAATTACCGAAGAAATAAAATAATAAAAATCAATAAATATTTTGATGATAATTTTGTTGGCTATATGACACATCATTATATTCTTATGGAAATACCGATGTACATATTTTATCACCAAACATTGGCAACTCTTGACTCTTTAAAGAAAAACTAGATTTAGGGTACCTATATTTCAATCTATGAACATGCATGTTAAATGTATGAGCAAGTATTTATATGATGAACTTGTCCTTCAAAGGATGATACATGGTCGTTACTCTTGTATGATGAACAAAAATTTTGATTCTTACCTCAACTCTACATCGAGAATTTTCTAAGTGACGGCTATTGTGTCACTCGCAAGTTCTGAATTCAAGATGCTACATGTAGGGCTTGCCTTGATGCAAAACATGTGTAGGGTGTATACACCCTAGAGATAGGTTATAATTCTTTTATGTGAGACAAAGGGTAAGTTTACTACTTGATATCTAAAAAAGGTTTCTTGTTATCCTAGTGATCACCTTAGTGAAGGCAATATGAGGGGGCTTAATAGGTAATGGGATAACATGTGTACCAATCATTATTAGTCTAAGCACTCAATGAAGAGTTGGAGTTTACACAAACTTAAACATTGACTAAAAGTCATAAGGTAAACTGTCAGTCCTTCACTTAACTTAAAGTTTTTCAATGTGTGCCCTCACAAATAATATAAGTGATGCATGAATACCTTTGCATGACAAGTTCTAAAAAGGATACATGTTAAAGCTCTTAAACAAAGTAAATCATTCATTGCAAAAAAAAATAAAAAATAAACATTCATCAATCTTATCATAGCATGAACAAAAAACAAAGCTTAGTCCAAAGCTCCCTAGTGGAGTCGTTATCTTATCGTACCCTCTTCATGGGGGCGTGGCGTCGCGACGACACTTCCCGGGTGGTGTTCTGGAATGGTCTTGGGTTTGATAAAGGAGTCATCACCTAATATTATGATTACTGGCGCCCCTAATTGGTCTTTTAGAGATTCTAGGAAATTGACTAGTTGCATAAAGGAATGGTATTAGCACCATTAGTACGTTTTACCTAATGTAGGTTGCTAGAACCCATAACTTTTTCCTTTTTATTTGTCATAATCTGATGATGCTTCTATCATCCTATTATAGCGGATTTGTTACAATGAACAAACCCTGGTTTTCTCAATCAAGAATTCGGTCTAGAATGGTGAAATGTTTAGAGTGAAATATTCTCTATCACTCATTTGATTGTTGTTGCTTTGTAGGAACAATTTGGAGGCAAAGCAAAGAAAAATGGACCATTAGATTAACTATATTGATTGTGGACCATTTGATTAAAATTTAGGTTACTTTGTGAAGGGTTTCTAATTTTAAAATCGGTATTTTTCCTTTCACAATTACAAGTAGACCACTAAAATCATAAATGCATTTTTTTTTATGGTTTGAGTTTAAAAAAAAAAACCAACATCAAAGTAAACTATATGAGCGTGTTTAAAACGCGTCGAAAGTATATTTTTTAATGTTAAATTCTTTGGAAAAGATGTTGAAAATGCTAAAAATGATACGAAGACATCAAGAACATATTTTTTGGGTTTTTTATTTATTTTGTTTTGCTATTTTTTGGTTTTTTAAAAAAAAATGGGTCAAAAAATTAGGTAACAACACCATATATGCTTTCCTTATAGAAAAGGAATCCTTGCTAAATAAGAAGTTCATAAATCAAAAGGAAACAAATAGCAAAACTTGTATAACAATTTCTAGCCTAACTTCAAACATGTTGTTCTCTCTCGTTTAGATGAATTATTAGGCCTAGTATATATGTATGGAAAGATTGAGATGTCTAGTTTTTAAACCTGTTAGAATCACATTGAAATTCAACATATAGATCTAGATATGTCCCAAATAGTACATAAATATCTAGTTTGGTAGATTAGCAACTTGTTAACCCAAATATCTATAATCAGTACAACCAATTCCTCTTGGATCTTTTTAGTTTTAGATCTTGTAATGAGCCTAATTAGCACCTCTAATGAATCCTTTGGTGATGCTTGTTGACTCGTATCATTCTCCCTCTCCTCAAAATGATTCTTCCTTGAATCAATAATATGAACACCATCTATGGGCAATACATCCTCATAATCTTACAACCAAGAAAACAAAAAGAAAAAACATGACTAAATACAAGTATCAAGTTCATTAGTGTTAAAATATGCTTATTTATTTTCCTTTTTTTTTAATAAAATCTAATTTTTCTTATTTTCTCCACACTCTTCTTTTCTCATCTTTATTTTCTTTTTCTATTTTCTTCTTTCTTTTCTCAACTAAAAGCCTATTTGTCTATACCTTGGCCAAATTTGTTATCTCAATGCTCTTATTTTTTAACTCTTCCTCACATCTTTACATGGTTATTCTGAACTTTTAGCTTCACCTTTTTTATTTAGCTTTATAAATTTGTCTAGGTAATAATGGTACAAGTGTGAATGTCTTCCCATCTTTTTTAATAGAATATTTATTCTTAAACCCATCATGCTTGACTTTTCTATTACATTGTCAATAACACACTAATAATAAGTGAGTAGCATTCATAGAAACCACATCACAAAAAAAGACACACTAATAATAAATTAGTAATATTCATAGGAACCATATCACATAAAATTTCATCCTTATACTTCCCAATTGAAAAAGAAATCAAAACTTGTTTAGTAACTCTTACTTCAACACATGCATTCAACCATTAAAGTATATAAGGTCTTTCATGCTTAATAATATTTAGACTCAATTTTCTAACAATTGTTGCACTAGAAACATTAGCACAACTCTCATTCTTAATAATCATATTACATACTTTGTTATTTAAATAGCATCTAGTATGAAAGATGTTCTCCATTTGTTGCTTCACATCATCATCCTTAATCTGAATATTAAGTGACCTCATAATCACCAAAGCCTCTCCATCAACTAATCATCATCCTTAATCTGAATATTAAGTTACCTCATAATCACCAAAGCCTCTCCATCAACTAGATACTCAACATCACTACAATCCTCAAGTAGTGGCATCTCACCCTCCTCAGATTGTCACATTTGGATTTAATCTCCAATGTTATCTCATAATCATAACCCTTTTGTTTAGACATTGTAAAGCTATATATCAATTCTCCAAACACCTAAAACACTTAATATCATGATTATAATTGTTTGAGTTTTAGTTTATCTTGGACAGTAGTGGTTGAATCCTTCTCTGTAGGCTTAGGTGGTTCAACTATGCTTCTTATAGGATTTAAAGGGGCAACCCTCTCTCTCCTATAACTTGGCCACAAAATTGAAAAAGAACTTGAATTACCCATATGGCTTGTAGTGCCCTTTTTTTTCAACTACTTCTCTACCCTGGTAAGCATGTGAACAATATCCTCTAACTCAATATAATATTGTAATTGAACCACATTAGTTATCTCTCTATTCAAATCATTCAGAAACTTGCTAGTATAGTCTCTTTATACTTCACAACAATAGCTCTAATCATGGCAATCTTCATTTCTTTATGGTAATCTCCATACTTTTAGACCTTTGAGTCAAACTTTGCAGTCTCTGATATAATTCTTTGTAATAATGTCCAAGAACAAACTTTTTTTTTCTTATAATTTCTTTCATCTCATTCTAAGTCTCTACATGTCTTCCTCTATTTTTTATCATATCTAAAATAATCTGATCCCACCAAATAATAGCATAGTCAAAAACTTAATAACAACAAGTTTTACCTTTTTTTTCTCAAAGTAATGGTGACAATAAAAAAAATTAACTCTACTTTCCTCTCCCATTCTAAATATGCTTTAAAATAGTTTCTTCCCTAAAAAGTCAGAATCTTCATCTTAATACTCCTCAAATTTCTATCCAAACCATCATAAAAACCATCCTTCCTATTTGCTCTTCTACGGATGAAATAATCATATGGCTAAACTCCCCATGTTTGTGTATTCTAAGTTGTTGAATCCTCACACCATAATCATGATCAAAATCCTTAGCCTTTTTATTTGTAGTTTCAGCTATAAACTTCTCTAGAGGTTAAATATCTCATCTTGTAGGCATTCTGCCCTTGAAGCCCCTATAGACTAGCCCATTTTGAAGGCTAGCTACTTTAGCTCTCAATCTAGTCATCTCATTCATAACCTCTCCAAACATTGAGTTCATCATCTCTAATTGTTCTTGCATAACAAAATAACCCCATTCCGGATTATTCTTATCCTTTGGTGATGATGATCCATTTTTTGTTGACATAATCAAATCTAAAAATCATGTAAAGAGTTTTATGGGTAAAATTTTCTCAAATTAGTTACTAAAAATATCTTGCTTTTTTACTTTCTCCTTTTGTGGCTTCTTAAATATATTTGGCTTTTTGTTCTTATATGTGAGTATTGTTATCTCTTTAATTAGATTAACTAACTCTTTATTTTGATTTTATGTCTTCTTAAGGATTATAACTTACTCATTCATACATCTCACCAAAGGTCCTAAATGTAATGTCTTTTGTTATTTTCCTTGTGATATAATTTGATTGCTAAGTTATGCATTCTCACAATTGTCTCTTTATCCACCTTTCAATTCACATGTTGTAAAAATATGTTATGCTTGCCCACACTATGTATTGCTCTAGGATCTTCATGTTGCATCTTGTTAATATAAGTTAGTTGATGTATTTGTAATTCCTCTTCTTACCATTTTTGGTTTATTCCTAAATATATTTTTATCTAGGAATTGATAATGAAAGTAACCTGTAAGAGTAAACCATATTGGCATTATGGATAAGGATGGAGATTTTCAGTCAAAAAAAGTTTAGGAGACCTTTAATACTAGTCAAGATCGGTGGGAATCAAATCCCTTTTTTTTTTTTTAAAGCACCAACAATTAAAAGATAACTTTAGATGATGTTGCTCTTTATGTAATTGCTTATTGTTATTATTAATTACCATCATCAATAAGATTGATTGGCAACTTATACCTTTTGTATGGATAGATTTATTTTAAAAATAATAGTTTAGTTGTTATTTGACATAATTTCTAAGTAACCCCTTTGTGAATATAAAAAATTATAAACATTATGTATACTTAGAAAAGAGTGTTGTGTATATTTAAACATTAATATGGTTATCTATACATTTACTTATGTGAAGTATATGGTTAATCATTAGAGCAGCATGAAGGCTTTTTTTTTTCATTTCGTCTGTGTGCATTAAATTAAACACAATCTGCCAGTCCTTGCCAATTTATCTTTATTCATCTAGCCATTTTTTTTGTTGGATGTAATTTCAATGGGAACTTACATAAAATAATAAAACTGCATCATTACAATACTTTTTAAACCCTAAAATGAGATTCACTAATGATAGGTTATGTATTTTATTTCATTCATGTCTTTTTTAACCCAATTTTTTATCCCTTTTAACCTTAACGACATGTATTTTAGATAGTTTTATCATATATTTCATGTTCATTTCTAGAATTTGATCTATGTGTCAAAGAAGTTAAAGAAACTTTGGAGACACTTGGTGTGTGTTAAATTTAGTGGTGATGAGTGAATTATCACTTAGTCAAGTTGGGAAATATATTTTTACTATAAAAAAAAGGATTGAAGTGTCATTAATTTGAAAATATTTAATTGATCTGAATTGAAATAATGGCTATGAAGGTGAATCATAAAGAATGGCAAAGGAGACAAAATAGGGATTGAATTACATTGATAGTGAGGTAACTTAATAAGTTGGTTGTGGATATGAATATTTTAAATGGTTGGAATGCTTTCAGTTGGCACATTACTTTTAAGGTTATTGACCTTGGAAATATGGTTAAAGGATAAAGGTGCTTTCTTTGTATCTATGAATAAACAAGTACAAGTACAAGTTTAATTTCATATTTTTAGCAAATCCTAGGCAAATGACATTTTAAGAAAATGTGTAATTTTAACTTTAATCACTTTTGCTTAAGACTATATGTAAGAAGAATCATTAGACAAAGTTTAAGAATACACATATTATTTTGTTGGCAAGCATTTATAAAATATTGACCAAGAGAAAATCTTGGAAGCAAGTCTAGTGGATAATAACATTATGGACGACACCGAGAGGAGAGGGAGTAAATGAATTGTTTTAAAGTTAGACTATATAATTCCATATGCTTTGTTGTGGCGGGACTAAATCTTTTTTCATGTAAAAAAAATGCCCAGATAGTGTCATTAAACCCAACATAGTGGGTTGAACCTAAAACCTCCCGGCCATACTATTTACCTAGCTCGGGCTTCACATTAAATTGTATAGGAGTTGTTTCGGCGTGACCCGGTCCTTGGCAAGTTAAAGAAAACTTGGAAGGTTGGTAAAAATTTGGTTTAACTTTAAAGATATTTTCAAGATGGTATCTTTTTTAAAAAAAACTATTGAAACAGCAACACATTGGATCAACTCGAGTCAATATAGGTTAACCCATCAAACTCACGACCTGAGTCATGAACTTCATTGAATTTAATAACTTTTAAAAACTTTTTTATTTAATTATATGATAAAAAATAAATACTTCAAAAATCAAGCACCAACTCAATAACAATATGTTTTTCAGAGACCACGATAACCCTATAAAAAATAAATCAAAATAAATTATGAAGTTTAATTCTCAATAATTATGTTTTTTTCTAAAATCATTTTTTATTTAATAATATGATAAAAAAATAGATGCTCAAAAAACCGAGCACCAACCCAATACCGGTAAGTATTTCTAAATTCGTGATAACCTTATAGAAAGTAAATTAAAATAAATTAGGAAGCTCAATTCATAATAATTACATTTTTTATTTAACAATATGATAGACCATATACCAATTTTTTATTTAATAATATGATAGAAATGAGTAGATGATTGTAACTGAGCATCAACCTAATACCATGATGTTTTTCTGAGACCATGATGATCTCGTATAAAGGTAAATGAAATAAATAACAAAGTCTAGTTTTCAATAAACTCATTATTGAAATATAAAATTAAAAAAAAAGTCATGTTACCTTTCCAATGAAGTAACATGTGAGGAGGAGAATGGTGATTTCCCTTCCTTAATTAATTCTTGTTAATTTTGAAAAAAACTTGAGATGGTTCATTGTAATTTAGTACGTGATATGCTAGAGACCGAAGCAAAATGATCAACATGGGGTAGAGAACTTAGTGTGGATAATAGTTTTGTTCATTGTTAATGATAATTTTTTTTTGTTCTTTATTATTACTTGTGTTATAAACTGATTAAATAAAGTTTTGATTTTTTTACCATAATCATTTGGACAATTTCAGTGTTAAATATGGTAAGCCTTTTTTGTACCTTTCTTAAACTAGAATGAATAAATACCTTGACTTCTCAATGAAACTTGTATGTTTCTAGATCTCTTTTGAGCTATTAAAAAGTTCCAGTGTTATTTTTTTAATGTAGCTATTTTCATTCACTTGGATTATAAGTTAATAGAAATAGAAGTATAGGATCTGTTGAAGAAAAAATAAGAATATTAGTGGGATATATGTGTCGGATCTGTCATGCCAAATTGCAAGTGAGTTGAAACTAAAACGTGTTTTTTAGATGTAATTTTTATATTGTCCATCTTCTATAAATTATTTAATGTCTACATATTTTTATTATTATACATGAACAACATAAAAACAAATAAAATAAAAGGAAACAATGATGATGGAATGGAGGATAGGTGTCCTCCATGAAGAATACAAATAGGAACTATGCAAACCAAAATTAAGAGACAATGGCATGTGACTCTTATTGCATAAATGCTAAAGAAAAAATTTCAAATTTATTAAAATAATGAATGATAAAGACATCATAAATTATAGTCTCATATCAACTATATAGAGTAATTTTGTAAGATTATAGAAGTTAGCTTCATAGAAATATTCCAAATCAAACAACTTATGGTACATCCTTTATAGATTAAAGTAAATTTTAAGGTCTTTTCACTTTTTTAAAAAATTCCTTGCAATTCTTATACTTTATGATGAAAAGAAAAGGATAATTGAAGAACATGATGTGGTAGCAAACAATAGGGGTGTTTCAAGTTTATTTCTACGAAGTAACATCCCATATATTTACAAGTTATTTAGAACATAAATTCAAGCTATCTTTATGAAAAGTAGGACCCTTTTTTTCAACTCATCATGATACAATCTTTTAAATAACATTATAAACAACATTTACCTTTTTTTTAATCTAAATGAATTTCCTTCTTAAATGATACTTAATATGTTTCTCTTTTGCATTTTGATCATACTAATTGTGCATCTTTAATACAACTTTCCTTTTTATTTATGAATCCACACGATAATGACAAAACATTATCTTTTTCTTTACAAGCTTACAACACAAAGCCTTTTACAAGACTTTGTGCCTTAAATACTGTAAAAATAAGGGACAATTGTTATAACCCAATTTTATACTCTTTTTCAAAATATTTAAAAAAAAAATCAAAATATGTTTTCTATGCATTTTGACCATTCACACTACGTTTTCTAATTTTCAAATTAATTTTCTCTAGTAGACATCTATTTAAAAAATTTAAATTCAAAAAAATATATTTTTAACTCATTTATATCCAATTCGTATTTCTTAAATACTTTTCTTATCAAATCAATGTTAATGTTGTTTCTTGAAAAAACCAAAATACAAAAAAAAAATCAAAATAAAGAGTAAAATACACAAGTTGGTTAAAAGTGCAAAGTAAAACAATAAGGGACCAAAATAAAATGATGTTGCTTGGAAACTAACCAATTGGAATGAAAATGACAACTTTTAGCCTAAAAATAATTGGAAAGGCCACCATGTAAAAACCCAGGCCACCATTGCTAGGAAGGGGGAGACAAAAAAAAAAAAAAAAAAACCTCTATGTCTGCTCTTATGATTATAATAATCATATGGTTGAACTCCCTTATATATGTGGGTTCAGTGCTACCAAAACCTATCACCATGTCTGTTGCAATGTCGCGGTCGCATAAATTAATTACCCTAGTTTAAAACAACACACACAAGATAGTATAAAGCAAGCAAGGGATCAATCCCACGAGGAAAGTCTAGTTCAGATTTTTATATTGTATGATATGCAATTTGGGGGCTTGGAAGTTATCCAGGCTAAAGCAAAAGAAAACAGAAAATTATCAAGCAAAAGTAAATAAAATAAGAAAATTATCAAGAGAGCAAACCTTAGTTTCAAGTAAACATCCACCTATGGAAATCAGAACTGATCATGGAAATGAAACGTCAATTTATACTCTAAATATTTCTCTTTTCTTACGTTGATTAGTTAATAGATCCGCTGTATAACTAATTATAACCATCAAACAACCACAATGTTTGCATTAGTAATTTAATTCAATGGCAGCCTTAAAAACTAGATGAGTTGATTAATTTAGACAATATAATTGTCCGCAATCCGTGTTTGGTTTGATCAATCGAATGTTCTCCCTAAGATTATTAATCTGGAATATACCATAACTACAGTTTTGATAGCAAACTTAGCAATAAATTGTTCACAATAATACTTAGAGTCTGCTCTAGCAATTATAATAAACAATTATAGGAAATAAGCATAGGAGAACAAACATATTCATTTATCATATAAACTGAAAATAATAGGTAAAAGAAATCTCACAGTTCTTGAAATCCGAAGGTTTTTGTGTCCTTGCAACCAAGAAAAAGAATTTAGCCTTGCATGTCTACTGAACAATTAATCAAAAAGAAGGAAGAAAACATGATTTTAGGTTCTATTGGAGGAATATGTGTTTTTCTTCTCTTTACTGGTCATCCCCCTCTTTTCATTTCTCTCTTTCTTTTTATATCCTAGGAAACCATAATTCTTTTTCTACAAAATAGTCCTTTTCTAAGTAGACAATTTACATTTAAGTAGTTCAATAACTATTTTCCTAAAAAACAAGAAATAGCCTTACATAAAATCTTCAAGCTTTGACTTTTGACTTAGAGGAGCTAAATTGCTGAAATAAAGACTTGGATGTTGGTTTGGATGCTTCGGGAAGTAATTTGAACTTTTTCTTCACAAAACCCGTCTGCTGGCTAGATTCATGTGTTATCTTAGAAAAATCATATCTCTCTCATATGAGCTCGTTTTCTGCTGAAATTTGGTAGACAGATAGGTCTTCGAGTCAAGAGTCCAACAAAATTGAGTTTTCATCAAATGGAGTTTTGTAGGTCAAGATATTCAAGTTGAAATGGTTGAAGGTCAATATTGGCAGAATGCGAGATTTGATTTTGAAGGCTGTGATTTCCATGCTATTTTTTTATTATTTTTCTTGCCATATATATGTAGAAAGGTATGGATGTTAGCTTTCAAATTCCACTAGAATCACTTCGTTTCAACCTCTAGAGCTCAAGCTCTGCACAAAACATCGACTGGAGGTCAAATCTGTCAATTATCTCCAATTTACTTCTTTTTAAATCTTTCATCCAAAAGTGCCTTCAAAACACAAAACAAAGAATATCAATGCATTTTATGTATAAAACACTAGGTAAATGTGGGTAAAATTATCAAATAATATGGCTGCATCAATATCCATGATCAAAATCCTCGGTCTCCTCATTTATATTTTTTGTTATAGACTCCTTTAAAAGTGAAACAACTTGTCTCGTGAACCTTATACCCTTAAGATCTTTATTGGCTAGCACTCCTTGAAGGCTAGTTGCTTTAGTTCTCAGTCCAGCCATCACATTCCAAACCTCAACTTCATCATTTTCAATTGTTGTTGCATAGTCAAATAACCTCATTCCAGATTGTTCTTATCATTTGGCGAAGATAATCCACCTATAGCTGATATCGTCAAGATCTACAAATCATGTTAGTAGTAAAAAAAAGTATATCATCACACTCTCTCATGTGTTTACACTCAATAGATGTCACTCTTTTTATGTTTCACTCAAAACTTTAGCTTTTTATAATAATATATACTCATATTTTTTCCTTATATCTCAAAATTTTGATTTTTTAAGAAACTAACTCATAAAATTCAAAAAACAAGTTAGCGCAATACAAAATAATACAAACTCAAGAAATAAAAAACCAAAATCTAACAATATCAAACTACAAATATGAAAACATAAATAGCGAAACAAATTCATAAGAAGAAAGAATTATGAAAATAAGAAAAAAAAACTAAAGTATATATGCCACCTTTTCCTTTGCATATGGTGTAAAAGAAAGAGACATGATATTGAGGTAACATTGTTAGCACGTACTTCGAAAGGTTTAACTTCTTTACTTTTCGAAGTGACAGAATGCATCTTTGTGTCTGCTTGGGGACTAGGGAAACTTCTCCTTTTATTTGTTTAGAGATTCTCTCCCCTACCCTTATATTTAAAATGTTTTTTACCAGTCAGAAAATAGCCACTCCCATTCATAAAGTTAAACTAGAAGAACTGAAATTTAAACCTATTTAGATTCTTGCAACCCAAGTAAAATACAATACTATAACAGTACCTACAACAGAAATATCGCAAGTCACCCTTGTAAGAGCAAATTTACTAAAAGAGGTGAGCTGAAGAATTCAAGTTCCTCCCAGCTTGCAATGAACGCCTTTGAGATCATCTTAATTTTCTGGGAAAACTTTTAGGAATAAGATTTTTCCTACATGTGGAATTCATCACGAAGTTATTGCTTTGTCCCCAGTAGAAAAGAAAGAGACATGATATTGCTATATTTTCCAACTTTTATAAAGGAAAGCCAGTTACCAAACAAAAACAAACCCAACAGATGATTTTACAGCGTTTGCCAGCAGGAAGCTTTTCCTTCCAAATAATTCATTCCCTTCGAATCTGTTGCGCAATCTAAACTGTTGTCCTACTGATGCTCCTTTTCCTTTGGGTCCAAATTGTTGAACTACAGAACATAAATACAAACCGTTTGATGGCACACGTTTACTGACTTTACAATTCCAACCCTGTTCCTAATGGTGGAAGCTTTCCTGATGCATTCATGTATTCTTAACATGATCAAGTCAAATATTGCTTGCATGATATGGTTGTTGCATGTCCCATGCTACTTCTGCAAATGTTGGAAGAACGGGATCAGCTGTAAGGTTATCACATGTTGCAGCTGTGCTAGTACTAGACAATCCACGACAGTGCATCTGCGTCATATCATGATGTTTGTCCCTCTGCATAAACGATAAGTTTAATGGGCAAAGTGAGAGCAACAACAAAGCCTCAATCCCAAACTAGTTATGGTTGGCTACACAAGCAAATTTTCAAATAATCAAAGGGCACTGCTAATTTCGTGTTCCATTTACCAATGAATCAGCCAGAATCAGTAGCCAGTAGTACATTATTCACAAAAAAAGTAGAAACTCAACATGAAAATTATCATAGAGATTTTTTAAAATCAATAGTATCCTATACATTCCAGTCATAAAATATCTAACCCTCTCTCTCAACCAGGACAATATCCAAACTGAAAGGGTTTGTATTAAACAGTGCACCCATACAAGTTGAAATCATGTGTTCGTCCAAGCTTGATATTGTAACTCATAAATCAAATATGAAGATATTATGGGAAGTTCAAGTTGAAATTCTCCCACTTAGTCATTCCAGGGAAATGGATTCCCAGAGGGGACTTTTGAGTAGTTTTTGACATGGAAAGATGACTACGTTGCACCATACTTCATTTTGGGAATGATGGGATCTTCTGGCACAGGGACATAAGATTTCCAATCACATTTATTGCTTTTTCATGGAATTAAAAATTCCTGAGTTTCCTACAAAAGTTACCACTTTATTGTCCCCAGACTGTTGTATTTTCTAACCTGCTATTCAAGTGACATCTCTTCCAAATTATGAACTCAATATCTCTTCAAATAAATCTTCAAGGTAGAATTCATTCGTCCATTTTTTATTTCCCAACAAATAATACTTAACTAGACATTGGGAGCTGGAAGAAGCTGTGATCAAATGAAACCTGCAGTCAAGCTACTCTAAAGGGGTCTCCTGATGTCCAACTTGCAATAGATAGTGAAGCAATACAAAATTTCAAATACATGTAGAATTAGTGAAACTAAAAAGCTTATACCTTCTCCAAATTGCTGTTCAAACCTAGCAACAATGTGCTTCCCATAAGTATATTTCTTCAGAGCATGCACATGTGTTCTTATACGATTAAGCAACATTGCCCGCTGAATATCAGTACAAGTGTCAAGAATCTTCTGGACCACATAATTTGCATATTGGTCCTTCATCATTATCTAAACATAGCAACAGGGAAAAAATGAAACATTTAGAACTCTTTCAAAAACTAATTAGATAATACAATCCCATAAGGAAATGCAGAATTTCAAACTTCAAAGTGAAATTGAACTAGAGATTGAAGGTATTGGCAAGCACGCAAGGGAAACATTATAACAAGAAACAGACCCATTTGTGCCTACAATTAAGATTGTGAAAGAGATTCTCAATATATGAGCAAGAACCGCTCTGAGAGTGAGAAAATTTGAGAAAATCTGGAAAATTTTCGTGTAAACTGCTAAAGGAGTAAAGAAAACATGTGTGATTGCAAATAACTATCAGTGATGATTAGAGTAAATCTTGGACTCTGGCACACTAATGAAATGACAATTTGGAGATTGTTGATTTTGATTCTCATATGAGATAAAAAGATTTAAGATGCAAGTTCATATTTCTTTTGCAGTTATTAATAGAACACTGTTGTATATCAAACAAAAAATGAACAATAGAGAAATCCTAAACATGCTAAGATTTTCATCCTTCGAAGCCTTGAAAGTTTATGAAAGAAAATGGAATACCGTAATAGTCTAACTATAACAAATTCACATAAATGCTTCAAAGTATGATATCATGATCATTGCATAACAAAGGAGTTGTGCAACTCATACTGATACCTAAGCATAAAAAATAGCTTCTTGACATTATAAAGCATGATTTAAATGCAGTTGGAAAAATGGAGAAATGCATGTTAGTTTATTAACTTTAAGTCTAGTAAGTGCATTGCTTTCCCTTCACCTTCGATGCCAATCACAGACACGGAGTTCAATTTGTTTACAATATAAGAAAAAAATTATTTAAAATGGTACACACACGAACATACACCATATATAGTATTTAGAAGCTGAAGGCAATGAGAATGTTGGCAACATGTGTTGGTGATAAAAAGTAGCAGCTAATATGCTTTCTGTCAATGAGTTTAGAGAAATTCCATAAATTCTGATTTTAATTATTCACGGTGACCTCAGCAGAGCAACCAAGTTAGCTACCTGTTAGAAAGGTTGATATGCTGAAGGATTTTAAAACTAAATAAAAATAGTTTCACTAGACTCACCAATAGATTATCGTTTCCTTCATTTTGTCCAAGAATCTCCTGAATTATTATTTCCCGCTCAGTGGCACCACCATACTCCAAACATTTCTCAACAACATTGGACGCAAACTTATGCTGGCTGAGTGTAACAATATGCCCCGACAATTTGCTAATAATTTGGCATCTTTCACGAGATTTTCCCCTCTCCAATACATGCTGTTACGAATACACACATCATTATTAATACGGCAATTGAAACATGGAATTAAATTCCCATTGGATAACTTGGCAACTTTCATGGAATTCACCATTAACACAGCAACTAAAACATGAATTCACATTGAATACAGAATAGGAGGAAGGTTTAAGCTGAATTCCGTGTTTCAATTGGATAATAGATCTGCATCCAAGTCATAGTGCTACACTGTAACACTCTAACTTGACGCAGATCTATCTTTCAGGGAACAAGATCTATCTTTCAGGAATTGTACACTGGGAGTTCAAGTATCTAATGATTTCTTATTCTTCCTCCCCCAAACATAAATATTAATCCCCTTTCCCCGATAACAATTCCCGTCCCCCAAAATTTAACAAACAAAATTAATTGTCACTATATCAACTATCAAACCATTTCACCCTATACCAAACCCACCCCAAATATAAAGAAGATTTTTAGAAAGAATGAATTGCTTGCTATAAATTCCGAGGTGATACAGCACAAAAGATGCACTGACCTGAGTAACATAATTTCCATATTGGTCTTGCGCAAGAATGCATACAGACTCCAAGATCTCATCCACTATGAACTGACATTGCAGCTCATCCGCACAACGCTCTAGAACTCTCTACAATAAACCAAATGTATCAATGTTCAATAATGTTCTGACAGACAACCATAGGCGGGAGAGGAAAAGAGAGCAGGTGAGCTTCCAACACACCAGTCAAGTCTAACATACCTGTATGACACGGCAACCATAAGGATGCATGGAAAGTGTTGCAACTTCACCACGGAAGGCAGAGATTATAAATCCAATTTTTTCTGCCGGAACACTCTCAATGCACTTCTGTATGACATGATTACCATTCTGATCACGTACACACTTCATAACATGTCCATCCAATTCACGAACAAGTTGTGCTTTTTGATCAAGTTCAATCACATCAAGTGCCTAAGAACATCATAGGATCAAAATCAATGTGATTCACAAAGAGGAGAAGGTTTATATTCTGAATAGGAAGCAATTAATTAAATATCTAACATCAAATTTCATCCGGACATCAGTTAAAGAAACCAAAAAAAAAAAGCATTATTCAATCAAGGCTTCCACGACAGACATTGGACGTGTTAAAAATATTTACTTTTCTGCATGATGACTGCACATCAGAGGAAAAAAAAAAAAAAACCCTAAATTGCTGAAAACTTGCCCCTTTCCCAATTGGGTCAGGCAAAATAGGGTTTCTTTAGCTTGGTTGCTGGTTCAGGTAAGATATCCATTTAGTCAGATACTCAGATTGATCCACAACTCTTTAAGATTTTCACCAACACTTGGAATTTTGTGGCAAGGACCAGAACCACAGGAGTCTCATTTTTGTGCCGCAGCTGCATCATGGACCGGTGGTGAGATAAGACCTAATGGTCCGTAAATTCACACAATGTACATAAAATGAATTGAAAAACTATGTCTTGAATTAAACGATTCCTTTTAATTTCCTAAAGCCCATCCATTTTCTCTATCTTTCAGAAACGTAAAGGCTAGCATCTTGTGATTAGCCTCAGAGAGCATGCATAAAGAACCCTCTTGATTCCTGCACCAGACAATAAAAATGGCTTAATGCCAGAGTTGATGTGGGATCAGTATTGATTGAGCACCTAACACCAATAAGAAGCTTGGCATTCCTATTCTTGCTCAGTACTGACAGCATGTATGCAAGTGTCTACACATTTCCATGGTGCTGAACTCAATGAGGGTAGGCACCCCCATCTGAGGAAACTGCCAGGAGGCCCAGGACAGACTTCAATAGGCTGCCTATTGTAGGGGTGAAGAGAAATGGAAGACAGGATGCTCTCCTTTAACTCAAGATCAAGACATAAAAATAATCTGATTATAAGAAAAAATGGCCAAACTAATAGTTGTTATTTTGAATAGGCAGAAATTCAATATTGGGGCTAATGCAAATCTGACAATCATTCTAATCTTGCAACCAATTGAATACAAAATTATCTACCTAAAACACAAAACAGTTTAAAACCCAGCTCAACCAAAGTGTTGTGGAATTTTAGGAACACGATAAAAACAAGCAATCATACTTGTCACACAAGTTAACTCATATAACTATATTGAGTATACAAAGAAATGGATCAAGCTTCATTGAAGCTGTATCCATCTTTATGATTTAACCAAATTCCTGAACATCTCAATTTCTGGTAGGTTTCTCTCTCAGGCCCGCTCAGATGACAAATAGAACCATTAGAATATCCACAAGGACCACAACCTAACTTTATGAAATTGGTCACATCAGCAAGTATCCATTCAGGATTCAAATTTCCCTTCTTTTACCTTTCTTTTTATACTTTCATACATTCAATAGCACACATAAGGGGAACATCAAGTAGGCAACCAGTATGAAAAACAACATGATCAAATGCACCTTAATCTAAATGAATGAAAATACAAGACTACATAAATATCATGGACAGAGGTTTAGACCCAAAAACTTTCCAAAAGTTGCTCTATATAAGCCATTATTACACTTAGGAGAGATATGGGAAAAAGTTCCAGCAAAAAAAAGCCTAGTGACAACATTTGCAATCAGAAATCCCAGGTATCTTTCATTGACTGGTACATTTCCATGCCAACGAAAATAACCAGCAAAGTACTGGAATTTGAAAGCAATCTACATCAGATGGCAATAGAAATAACCACAAATTTGCTGGAAGAGCTCCACAAGTATATGAATCTCAACCATGCCTAACTTTATGATGTTACATAAACTCCTAAGAAGCTCACATGATTAACAAAATTTACAAAAGGTGTACACTCCAGTGATATCCCAAAGCAATTCTTACTTGTAACCAGAGAATTTGGCCAAAAGAAACGTGAGTAAATGGTATTTCCATTGTGTAAAGCAGTGCTAAGGCACATTGAAGCGCTAAAGGCTATTAGAGAATAGAGCCTAGATGCAAGGTGCTAGGTGAGGAGTGCACCAAAGCAAAATAAGGCACCGCCTTTATTGTAAATATATGATTTTTTATAGTAAGCGGATTGAAAAAAAAAATGATAGTATAAGTAAAAAAAAAAAAGCAAAAATGAATGATAAATTATCTATGTAGCCTATCTATCACCTCAAATGGTTGAACATTGTGCCACCGCTGAAAGGTTGTGAATCAAAATTCTACATCGACAATGTAAGTTTTTTAATCCTATCTAATAATTTCCAAAACATTATTAATCATACTGATATGGTTAAATATGCCTGCGTGACCACCTTAAAAAAAATAGATAAACTAGTAAGAAATACATCCTCAGAAAAACAAATAATTATTTAAGTAGAGGCATCTTCATCTAGACGCAAAAAAGAGTGCCTCTAGAGGCACACCTAGGTGAAGGGCTTTGGCTAGAGCATAAAAATTGTTTTCATCATGGGGGCAAGTTTCTAGTCCCTAAGGCGTACTTGGAGCATTCTTTTAGCCACATTGGAGTAAACAAAATTCAGTGCAAGACACAATGAAACATCCTATGGCTATTCCCACACCTTGTATACAGAATCATTATGCATGTGTTATACCGAATCATTATGCATTTGTTTTCTTTGCATGCAAGCAGTCAATCACGGACAGAAAATCAGAAGCTACTAAATGGTTGTGCGGAATGCATGATAACAATGTCCCACGAGAATCACACATACCTTTTGGATTACCCGACAGCCATACATCTGCAAACTTAGATGTAAAATCTGACCAGTAAGCTGAATAGCAAGTTCCTTCCTCTGCTCAGTGCTTCCATACTCAAAAAACTGCAAGTAAACAAAGGAAAAGGACACCAAGACAATCAACATTGTCAGCAAGTGGTGAACATAGCACCAAAAAATTGCATATTTTAAGCACTCACTTTCTGAATAACATAGTTGCCAAAAACATCAGTCATTAATTTGGAAGCATAAGGAAGAACTTCTTTAAATACAGATGCCTTCTCTTCAGCATTGCAATTCTCTAACTTCTGCTGAATAAATCGGCTACCATGTTGATCAGCACTGAAGTTTAAAAAGTCTTCATCATTCAACTTTTCAATATAAAAGAAACAAAAACAAAGAAAGCAAACTCAGTAAGGACTTGCCTAAATTCAATAATGTTCCCTACAATATCAGACAACTCAAATCTGCGGCCTTTGCCAGATTTCAACTCCTCAAGAAAATTATATATTTTAGGATCATTAAAACTCTCTGATCCTCTTTGACCTCGCCAACCAGAATGTACAGCCGCATATCTTCCACTGCCCGGCGAGAACCTCAATTCATTTCTCCCTCCAGAAATACCAGTGCCCCCCACTGGGGATCCTGGAAAAACAGGGCTAGCAAGTGGTGATGTGGGGTACTGCAATATACCCATGTTTGGAGAATTTCCAAAATAGGGAAGATTCATCATCTGCCCTCTACCTTGATTCAGATTACTTGCTCCACCTCTCTGGTGAAGCAATTTCTGATCCTCCAAGCCAGCAGCAACCTCAGATCCTTTCTTTGAGTCAGGAGCATTGTTTTGTCTCCCAATAACACCACCTCCAGATGCCAACGGATCAAATTGACTAGACGTATTATATGCCAGTCCATAAGGCTGTTGATAGTATTGCATATATACAGGATCAGTAAATGAAGGTTGAACTGCATACCCAAGCTGCCCAAAGAACTTGTTATAGTGTTGCACATCAGCTCCGTGGGCAATGCCTCCCCCGCTTGAAGCCCCAGACATTCCGGCATTAAAGTTTTGACTAACAGCGCCATCAAAAACCATTGGAACTGTACCATGAGGGGGGTATCCAGCAACATATGGAGGAATAACATTTGAATTCAGAGCATACCCCCCTGTGCCATATTGTGGAGCACATAATCCTGGAGCCTGTAGATTTGGGTAAAATGGATTTGGTGAAGTCATGTAGCCAGCTGTTGCATAAAGAGGAGGTGTGAACCCAGATGACTGCAAAACTGGCTGCACCTCCGCTGAGAACTTTGATGGGCCATGGAGAGCTTGGTCCACATCAATGTATGCAGAATTTACTCCCTGATGACCCATTTGAGACTTGGCACTTTGAACTTGAAATGAATTGTTCGGCTGTTGGTGGACTTGGTGTTGCTGCACATGGCTTTGGTAGCTGTGTTGCCACTGCTCTTGATTTGTTTGCTCCTTGGGATTCTGAAGGCTAGATATATTAAGATCCTTCATTCCAGGTTCAATAACGTTGACGTCTGCAGTATTTAAAAATCCTTTGCTACGAGGTGGTTTGGGTTGTATGGTTCCTGTACGATTACGAGACAATGAGCTTGAAACAGGAGCAACAAGGGGATCAGCATTCAAAGGTAGCCCCACAGTTTTTGTACCTAGAATTGATGGAACAGCATTGGATGTGCTAACAGTGGGGTCAGGCAAGGAACTAGAAACAATATCATGATCAGCAGGTTCATCTGTCATTCCAGAGCTTAAGGAGCGAGACTGGTTATAAACAGGAGATGGAGTGCGGGGGAAATCCTCCTGTAAATGTGAATCAATAAATAACACGTGCATAATAATGTAATTCAAAAGGAACAAAGATAAAAGAATCAATCTCCTTTTTCATGCTAATGTTAAGCCAATAAGCAGCATACTGAGCATATAAATTACATTAAATGATGGGTCGATTTTTATTTTAGTTCAACCTTAAAGAATTAGGATTGCTATGTTTACTGTTGTTTTGTTGGAACAAATGAAAATTTACAGTTAAATTTACAAACCAAAACATGTCTGAACTATAGTGTGGTACATCCATGATTAACTTAATCAACAAAAATACAAAAGAAAGAAACATTAAGCCAAAATTTGAAGTTAACAATGAAGTCACTATTACATATGAAATATATCCAAGCATGAGTGGTGCATAACTAATGAAGAACATGTTGTTGCAGACAAACTCCAACACAGACGAAATTCAAATGGAACACGACTAGAAGCTAGTAATGACAAACTTCTGTCAGTTATGGAATTTACATGCTAAAACTAACAACTCTTCCATTTGCATCAGAGTAATGTAGCTAACAATTATCAAGGGAAGCTATCTGAAAGGCAGGGAAATTAAGTGTCAACCCAACAGGAAAGTAAATTGTATAAAGAGGTATCCAAGCACAGTAATTAACTGTCAAATCAATGGGCATTTCCTAGAAATGAAAATAGCTACCTGAATTAAATCAACCAAGCTTTTGGATTGGCCTGCCAATGAAGCAGCAGCCTCACCAGACCAAAACCCATTTGTTGTGTTGACTAAACTTTCCACGGGCTGCTTGGGTGAGTGATCATCCTCCAACTCTTCCTTGTGTGTAGAAAGTACTCCTTGCGACAAATGCAAGGAACTGTTACTGCTGTCATCTATTGGAGTCAATCCCCAATTAGTACCAAACTTAACAGCATGGTGTTCTGCAAGCTGATTCTCCCTTGGGATGGGTGAGGTGTTTGGGTTGGCACCAGTACCAAAATAAGATACATATGAGTGCTTCTCTGAGTCAAACTCTTGAAGAGCATCATTTGAACGCCCCAACCTAGGATTAAGGTTGGAATTTTGGTGGAAAATGAGGTTGTTTATGGCCAAAAAGGAGCCTTCCATACTTGGGGGTGCACTTCCACTTCGATTAGGGACTGTGTCTCTCCCACTTCCATGGAATCTTTGACCCTTTCTAGGAAATCCCAACTCCTCCACTGCCATATTAGGAGTTGGTGGCGCAAAGGTTGCTGGCTCCTTGTGCGAGGGCATTCTAAGTGGACTTTCCGTTGCCATATTGCTAAATTATTATTATTATGGTGCTCTTTCCTAATTAAGGAGTGACAGGATATCTCACATAGTCCCCTGAAAAAGATGCATCAATTTACCATGGTCATGAGTAATAAGGAAATATCAAGCTAAAGATGTGACTCGGCTATTTGGAGACATATAAATGCTAGATTGTAAAGAAAATTGTAGAATTGCATAAAACCACAAGTGCATTGAGAGAAATTGTCATCTTGGTTCGTTTAATTCAACGTCCCAAAGAGTTTCCCTTCTGCCATTGTGAGGGGTTTAGGTTCAATTAGAAGTCGTTCACCATGCATATGGCTATGAAAACACAGAGAAAGAATCAGCAAAAGAATTCACAACATTAAGACTCTCTAGTTGGTTGCTAAAACAAAAGCTAAATAAATAAGATAAAAGAAGACTTCCTATCGGCAGAACCAAGCACTTCACTCTAACCCGGTTGAATCGAGTTCTTAACTATTTGAAAATCAGGAGAAAAAAAAAGTTCCGGACTTTTCTATTCTCTTGCTTTCCTCATCAACAAAAAAAAAAGATATTAGGACAGTACCTTCTCTCTAAACTGGCACTAGAACAATCCCTTGCTGTCCAAAAAAGCAGCCATTTTGCATAAACACAGGCCAAAAACAGTCGCTTACACCCCACAAATGCAAAGAAAATAAACAAATAAAATGACTAGAACCCAATTCAAGAAAACAGAAATGATAGGAAATAAACAACGAAACACGAGTATCCAGGAAAGTTATTCCTCTAAAATTCACAAAAAAAAAAAAAATGGTCAGACAATAAAAGGAATAATAGTAACTACCCCATATAGTAAAGACAATAACTTTACTCGTCAAGAACCCTAAATGAAACAGTATAGATACTCTTACCTATCAAATTAATAAGGAAAGATTCACTGTTTAAAACCCTAGAATAGATTGTTTCTTTTTCTTTCTAGAGCGAAGGAAAGAGTTGTGAACTTGGACAGAGTAGCTATAAAATGATAAATTTGGATTTAGCTGAGGGGATATTTTTACAAAAAAAATAATAATAATAACAAAAGTGATGTGATGATGCAATAAAGAGGGAAGGAACTAATGCCGGTTGAGGTTTTTGCTAAAATTCGGTCTGGGTTTTTTTATTGCAAAGACAAAGACAAAGTAAGGACAAAACAAGAATTGGCCAAAGAAGAACGTACGAACATCATAAAGAGTAGGACATTTGACACGTGTACGACCTCGCAATGACTTTGTTACCCCGTTCATCCACACTAGCAAAAATAACGTGGAAAGCACATAAAAAATATTTATTGTTAAAGTTAAATTTTGCTTTTGTCATTAGAAGAAAAATTGAGGTGCTTTGTTTTATACGGTAATTTGATTTTTTTTTTTTATAGTTAATTGGTCATTAAAACACAAAATTGTCAGGAGGTATTTTCACCTTTTTAATTTTTTTCAGATTCACTTTAAAGTAAAAAATATTAGAGTTGTTAAGTAGCGTGTTTCTATTTTTTTTCCTTTTTTTTCTCTCCTAAAAAAAAATTAAAACAGGCGTTTAAGGGTATTTTTATTATTTTATATGAGCTTTTTTGTTAATTCTATAATCATAAACAGTATTTTAAATTTTTTAATCAAAAAATTATTGGCTTATTTACCTCACGCATCAACATGTAAGAGGCGCCCACACCTTTTGAGCAATGTGTGCAGCGCCTTTGCAAAAAATATGGATACTTCTCGGTAGCTAAATCGGTTTTTTTACCATGTTGTTGGAAGTGTCATCTCATTCTCTTCCTCCCAATGCGGCTTGCGATGGAGGCTAATGGATGGTTTAATGCTAGTAATTGTTTCTTTTTCTCTCTCTCTCTTATCGTAAAAGGTACACTTTGGCCATTTTTGTATTTGGTATTTTAATTTTAATCCTTATTTTTTTAATTTTTAATTTTTTTCTTGACCATTTTATAAACGTTTTGTTTATTTTCAATTTAGTCTTTCAATTACAATTTGTAATATATTATGTTTTTCAATTTGGTTCTTATTCTTTTTATTTTTATTTTTTTTTCTTGGCCTTTTTTATTAAAATTTTATTTGTTTTTAATTTTATCCTTCGATCAAAGTTGATGGTGTATTATTTTATGTGAACCTCGTGATCATGTAGTCACACAACCCACAACGAAGATGATAACTTCCCCGAGAAAATTGAATAATCATGTTCGGTTGAACATTTACCTAGAGCTAATCTATAACTAAGAACTAGAGGTATTGGATGATAGCGAATGATGCTACAAGATTAGATATACCTTTATAAGTCGGATTTACTCTTTGTCCCAACAAAGAAGAAGAAGTTTGCTCAAGCAAAACTAAATTTCATTGATGTTTAAAAGCTACCAAATTTGCAGCAAAACAAAACAAAATATAATCCTAAGATAATAACTCTAATAGTCCTATATTAGACTACAAACCAATGGATCTTAACTAAAACTCAGCTAAGCACAAGCTTAAAGCCTAAAATAAACATAAGCATTGGTTTTGGTCAAAACAAACCTACCATAAATAAAAACCCTAAAACTAAAATATAATTATCCTAAATATTAATTAAAACAATAAATAAACTTTAAGAAATATTCAGATTAATACAAGTTATCGAAACAACCCTAAAACCATATCTCCTTGCATTGGATCCCTTGGAGACGAATCCAAAACTTAGAAGAAAAGGTATCTTTTTGTGCCGTCCATTAATTCTTTTTCCTTACTTGAAATATGTTGTCTTGAATGTTGAAGTTTCTTCCCTTATTTAGCCAAAAGTATGCCCTCAAAAATAGAAAGGAAAGTGACTGAAATATCTAATTTAAATAGGCTTCTATAATCTCTCTTTTGAATAAGGAAATCATGTAAAATAAGGAAAAGAACAACAAAACAATCATAAGTCTCCTTGTCACTATATACATTCCATAATGGATACGGAATTCTTGCATACCATAAATAATATTGCTACCATAAATGTCTTCTTATTTGATATGAAATCCTTATAGAATAGATAAGCCAATTGTTACCACACATGCTTCCAAAAGCATTAAGAAATCCTTGTATTAATTGGAATCCATAATTCACAAGGAAACAATGTTTCTCCTATTTTCGCACATTCCTCGTGGATTTTAGTCCTGACATTAAACACGTGGTTCTCTCTTGTCTGAATGAATTAACAATCCTACCTTATATAAACGAAAAGGTATGAATGTCTACTTTCCAACCCAATCTTAGCATAATTCCTTCTATAGCTATAGATATAGTAAAAACAACAAACAAAGGTCCAGATATACAAATTTAACAAGATTTACCCAGTAACTTTGACCATTTGAAATAATCACTTACTATACTTTAATTGACATGATATTTTAACTTCATTTAGAACATGTCTAGAAACGTTTTTCAAAATATCAGTCTGATCCAACAGTCGAGTTGAAAGTTATGTCTGATAATGATAGAGCTGAAATTATTTTTTTCTTTAATAAATTAAAAGCATGCTATTATTCTTTATCCCATTTAAAAACCCACAGATTTTTTAATTGTCTTAGTTAAAAGTGCAACTAGAGTACTAAAATCTTTAATAAATCTCTTATAAAAACTAGCCAAACCATGAAAACTTCTTACCTTAGTAATTGACTTAGGTGTAGGTCATTCTTAGATAGCCCTAACTTTTTTGTCATCTATTTCAATACCTTTTTCACTAACAATATATCCAAGAAATACAAACTTTTCCATGCAAAAGTCATATTTTTTATATTAGCATATAAACATTCTTTTCACAAAATAAACCAATATATTTCTTAAATGTTCTACATGCTCCTCTAAATTCTTGCTATAAATCAAAATATAATCAAAATAAACCACAACAAACTTGCCTATATAATTCGCAAAACATGGTTTATTAATTTCATGAAAGTACTAGGTTCATTAATAATTTCAAATATATAATTAACTACTCATACAAACCATATTTAGTTTTAAATACATTTTCACATTCATCTCATTGTTTCATTCTTATTTGATGATATTCACCTTTCAAATTAATTTTAAAAAACACACAAGACCCATGAAATTCATTTAACATATTATCAAGTCTTAGAATTAGGTATCTATTTTTTATTGTAATATTTTTAATGGCATAATAATTAACACACATCCTCCAAGTCATATCCTCTTTTGGTACTATTAGCACTAGAACTATACAAGGACTTATGTCTTCTTTTATGTACTTTGTTATTATCAATTTTCCCACTTACCTTTGAAGTTACTTTGTCTCATTGAGATTACTTCTATAGACTGACAAATTAGATATAGATGTTTTAGGTACAAGATTTGGTGCTTAATTTTTCTAATAGGTGATAACTCAATAAGATTTTTATTAGAAAAGATGTTCTTATAATAACGTAATAAAAAAACACAAAACTAGGAATACAATGATCAAGGTCATTGGTGTTAAAATATATCTTATTATATACAAGTAAAATCATAGGCATGTCAGACAAAATAAGCATTCATAAACTCACTCCTCTTAGTATAAAAATTAACATGTTTTTATTTATATTTTTTCACATTCTTTTTTCTCACTCTTCCTTTCTCTTCTCCTCTTTTCTTTTCTCTTATCTCAGTTGAATCCCTAATAATTCATATGTTGGCCTAATCTAACCTTTTTCTCTCTTGACTTATTATAGTTTCACTCTTCCTCACAATCTCACATGTTTGATCTTTTTCTTTAACATCACTTTCTTCTTCCAATTTCAATTAGTCTTCATACACGTATCTAGGGAACAATTATACAATTATGAATGTCTTCTCATCCTTCTCAAGAAAATACATGTTCTTAAACCTATATTGCTTAGCTTTTTTTTTTTTTTATCAAATTACTAAGGTTTCCCCAATAATAAATGAGTAACATGCATGAGCACAACATCATATAAAACCCCATCCTTGTATTTTCCAACCAAAAAGTAAACCAAAACTTGCTTAGTAACTTTTATTTCTCCACAATCATTCAACCATTAAAATCTACGAGGCCTTTCATATTTAATAGTTTTCGTATTAAAATTTCTAACAAGTGTTATACTAGCAATATTAGCACAACTCTAATTATCAATAATCATACTATATGTCTTATTATTTATGTGGTATTTAGTGTGGAATATTTTCTCCCTTTGTTGTTTTATATCATCCTTCTTAATTTGAACATTAAGTGTTCTCTTAATCACCAAAGCCTCTTCATCAACTAGATACTCAACATTATTATAGTCTTCTCATGGTGGCATTTCATCCTTCTTGGATTTGTCACTTTTTAATTCAATATCCCTATGCTCTTTTATAGTCATAATCCTTTAATTTGGATATTGTGGAGCTATATATCCACTCCTCAAACACTTGAAACACTTAATATCATAGTTACTATTACATGGGATCTCAATTTTACCTCTTGTTTTAGTGGACGAATCTTTCCTCTAAGCCTTAGATGGTTTTGATTTGTTACCTACAGAATTTGGCTTTGATGTTGCAACCATTTCTCTCCTATACTTCAAACTCTAAGAAAAAAAAAAACTTGAATTACCTCATTGACATATACTTCTCTTTCTTTTCAACTATCTCTTTATTTTGAAAGCTATATTAACCATATCTTGAAGATCAATATAATATTGTAACTTAATCAGATTGGTTATCTCTCTACTCAATCTATTCATAAGCCTTGTTATTGTAGCATCTTTATTCTTCACAACATTATTTCTAATAATGACAATCTCCATTTCCTTATGGTAATCATGACAATATTAACATAGTGTTGCAATTCAACCATATTGCTTACTCCTCTCATATTTTATACAAATTTTTGGCTTTACATTCTAATATGCTCACTTTTACCTTTTACCATTCAATTTTCAAGATTTCAGCTCTTTAAGGAACTAATTCATAATAAATAAAAGATTAATATCTTAATGGAACAATAAAATAATGTAAAAACTTAAGAAGCAATAAAAAAAATGAAAACTATCAATACAAAACTACGAAAACAAAATCATGAATATCAATATAAATTCTTGCAAAATATGAACGATACGAAAACATGATAAAAACTATGAAAATTAAGAAACTAATAAAATAAGATTTAAATGACTCAAAATAACAAAAGCACTTTCAATTTTTTATATATATGGTGGCCGAAACTAAAAAAAATGATGCAAAAACTACATGTTTTTTTTTTTGTAATTTTTAAGAAAACTCATTCAAGTAAACCTAAAATATCCTAAATCAAGATTTATCTCCAAGAAACACTCAAGAATTAAGATTGTTTTTAGATTTAAAT